>Ga0214545_1001099_pt1 | contig 48900 bp, 29 predicted proteins | sample CNSS4metaG_FD_160064 | JGI IMG/M metagenome (GOLD analysis project Ga0214545, IMG submission 160064) | Root nodule microbial communities from cowpea collected in UCLA plant growth center, Los Angeles, California, USA - CNSS4 | ecosystem: Host-associated > Plants > Roots > Nodule | place: USA... | reverse complement strand
AAGTAATCTTTTTTAAATTTAAATGTTTTATAATTTTGTATACGTATTTTAAAAAATTAAATAAAATAAAATATATTTTTTTTTATATACGGAAGTCGACTTCCGTAATTTTTTTTGACTTCCAGAAGTCGACTTCCGGTGATGATTTTTGATTTTCGGAAGTCGACTTCCGGTGATGATTTTTGATTTTCGGAAGTCGACTTCCGGTGATGATTTTTGACTTCTGGAAGTCGACTTCCGGTGATGATTTTTGACTTCCGAAAGTCATATATTTTGACTTCTGGAAGTCGACATCCGGAAGTATTTTTGGGGGTGTGATGTCCGTGCGTTTCTTTAAATGGTCAAAGGGTATTTTGGAAATTTTAAGATTTTTTGGAGGTGCAGAAGAAATGCTTGGAGGTGTAGGAAGAAAGACCCTTTATTGAAACATGCACATTCACACATGCACTGCACAGTAGCATTAATAGTACGATCCGTCAATAGAAACACATCCGCATAAGAGAATGCACAGTGGTGTAAAAAGAAAAAGAAAAGAATGAAGTGCAGAAGATAAAAACAAATAAGTTATTTCACTATTTCATGAGGGTGCAAGTTGAAATTACGGGACTACAAAAAGAAATATCCTAAATGAAGTTTAATCTGAGGCAGTCCAAACCAAAGGTGTTTCTTTCTGCACTCCATTGAATTTTTCTTTCTGCACCCTATCACAGGCTTCTGAAAATTTTAATCCGGAATAGGATTAGTCCAGTGTCTTCGAAATGATATTTTCGGAATTAGCCTAGTTTGTTACCAAAAGCAAAATCTGGTTGATGGTGTGCAGGAAAAAAATTGATGGGGTGGAGGAAAAACACCCCCAAACCAAAGTTCTTGGTAGATTTGATGGGCCAAAAAGGTCCGGGCCTGGGCCCATGGTGAACTAGTTTGGGCCTGTAGTTCGAATCACAAAAAGCGCCGCCACATCGGTTCTATCGCCTGCAGAGATGCTGAAGGTAATGGGTGGTGCATGTGCCGTGCTTTGCTCGAAATCTTCTACCACTAGGTACTGTGCTTACACATTCAAATCCCATTAACAATCTTTTGAACAAATCTCTGAGTTCCTTTTACTGAATTAATCAATGAATGAAGTGTTGTAAGGAAGATGAGTTCTGTGCCGGCATCTCGCAAGTTCGTTTCCGTGGAAGGCTCAGACATACATTCTAGAAGTAAACCTGATGGTAACGAACCTAACCTTGATTTTCCCATCTCCTTTGAATTTGACGTTGTTCAATTCAGTTACATTCTTTCGCTTCTCAATTTTAATTATTCAGGCTTCAGATTCAGTCTTGTTTCGTATAACATATTGGCGCAGGTACACTAATTGTAACAGTTTTTGAATTTTGTCTGAACGAATATACGGATACAGTTTATTCACTTTTTTTTTATTATATATATATATATATATATATATATATATATATATATATATATATATATATATATATATATATATATAAAATGTCTGATTGTAATGTAGGTTTATGTGAAGAGCTCGTCGTTCCCGCATTCTCCATCTTCGTCTCTCAAGTAATTAATGTGCCTTGTATTTACTAAGGTTTCAAATGATGAATGTGAAATTTGCACGCTTATTTGACTAATTGATTTTGCTTCCTGTAGATGGAAACTTCGTTCAAACACAATTTTGGAAGTTCTCAAGGACTTGGGAGCTGATTTTTTCTGCCTGCAGGTTTTTTTATTTTTGTCAAACTGTAGTTTGGCATGGTTATTAGTGCTCAGTACAAGATACATGCTTATTTTGATATAATTAATAAATAGATATTTTGAATATGTCAATTATTATTTGATTAAATTCCTAATAAACAAATATTGTTGAATATAAACTATATTTTGGATTTACAACGAGAGTAATTTATATTTTCATACAAGCTTATTTTAAGTTTAACATGGAGATAAATGATGAAATAAGTAAGACTGAAAAGAATTGGTTATTTAGAAGATTACGAATACTACACTCAGAAAGTTGGGGATGGCTGAAAATTTTTTGGTTAGTTGTCAAGGTAATTTGTGAATTGAATTGTTATCCAAAAGAGTGAATAGGGAGATTGTCGAGAATGTCAATCTAAGTGACTGAGAAGATTGAGTTTCAATCTCCAATTTGTTTATTTTCATTTATAACTTATGCGTAAATTTTAACCCCTTGATTACTTTCTTTCAAGTGATGCTCTTCTTCTTATCATGAATCATTTCAGGAAGTTGATGAATTTGAAAGCTTTTACAAAGGAAACATGCAGAATTTAGGATATTCTTCGATTTATATGAAGAGAAGTGGTCAGAAGCGTGATGGGTGTGGCTTATTTTACAAGCATGACTGGTATGTTCAAATCTTTTGCGGTTGTTTTACAGGCATAAACTTGTAGCTATGAAAGTAAGGGAGTGTGTTATAATGATTTTAATTTTACCTTGAGTTTTTAAGCAGTGGCTAGTGAGTGGCTACAATTTTTCACATAGAGTGGATACAAGTGTTTTTGTTAAAGTTGGGGAGAACTACAATAACTTTGCTAATCTAATGTCCAAAGTCAGTGTATTACATGCACACACATATCTTGGAACGATTTCAACTTAATTTGCTAGTAATTAAAACCACCAATAACGGTACTCTGCTTGATATTGGTTCTTTAATATTTATAATGGAATGGTTCTTTGTATCTTTTATCTCTCTTTCCTATCTCATCTTTTGGAGTTAATTGTTAGTTCCCTTTTTCTCTCCAAAAGAATTTAATACATGTGATTACAATATTCATTGATGGTCAGTCCTAACTACCTTCATCTACTTAAATTTATCCTTAGATTTTTTTTGTTTAGTGCAGAGTTGCTCATAGAGGAGAAAATTGAATACAATGATCTTGTAAAGTCTATTCCAGATGGGAACTCTTCGAACGATGATGATCACACCAATATTCAGACAGTCCATGTTGATAAACAAAAGGATGTGGCACCCAAAAATGGTAAATGCAAAATGAAATTAAAGATTTCTGTTTAAAATATAGATTTTCTTCTCATATTAAGGATACTTAAAAGATTTTCTATTTTCTTCTATATACTGTTTTAATATTTGTTATGAAATGACTGATGATCTGGTGGGAGCTCAATTCTATTTCTGCAACTTTATTTCTATTGCATCAGTGTTCCCTGTTTTCCTTTTCTTAGCTATTTACTTTTGCTATTTTCTTATAGTTTCTTTTAAGTTCATTGTTTTTGACACACAGAATTTGAGGTTACTTGGATGTCTGTACAGATTAGAGTATACAATTTCTTTATTTACTAAATTTTTTATTCAGGTTCTAAATCAAATACAGAAGACCGTGGAGATCCCAATGATCCCCGTGTGAGACTGAAGCGTGATTGTGTTGGAATAATGGCTGCATTTAAATTCAAAGATCCCTCTCGTCATATTGTTATTGTGGCCAACACACATCTTTATTGGTAATGAAGTGACTTATGTGTGTTTTACTTCATTTTTTCCATTGTTGTCTTCGAATGAAATTTTAACTCAATATGGATTGTGTATGGCAACATGGGTTTGCTTAACTTTGGTGGTGGAATTAATATATTACATATATTTTTGCCCCAGGGATCCTCAATGGGCTGATGTCAAGCTTGCACAAGCTAAATATCTTCTATCCCGTCTGGCAAAATTTAAAACACTGGTATCAGATACATACGAATGCATACCTGAAGTCATTGTGGCTGGTGACTTCAATTCTCAGCCAGGAGACACGGTACTAGCATTACTTAAACCTCAACTTCTCTTCTTTTGTCTAAATTCTAATGTCACTGTGCTTTTGCTATAGTCATATCTAGCCCAACTCTTCTCTTGGAATTTGAAGAGATCCTGTCTGATAATCTGCTAGCAACTCATAGTCATGGATTAACGTTCAACCTCAGTGGAAAAGAGTAGAATGACATAAAAAATATTTTATTGGTAAAAGGAAATCACAAAAATGTGTCATGGGATGCCATAGCTGAAAGTGCTGCACAGTTTAACTTCCTCCCTAGAAGAATTGCAGTTTTTTTTAAGGAACTCATGACCAAACTATACAAGTAATCCGACGTGCAAATTCTGAGTTTGACAAAATCTGTTGAACACAATTCAATGTTTATGATTCATATCAATTGATTAAAAACTGTTTATTATTCAAAAATAAATATAAAACTCTAAAGTATGACTATATAAAAACTAGAAGCTCTCGAGATTTTTTTTAGTTAGCATTAGAACGAACAGTGCAAACTGACTAATTTGTACTGTCATAGTTCTATCTTGTATGAATTTGTTGTTGTTTGTCTATGTAACTTTTAGTCGTGCTTGATTACTTGTCATAGCTTTGGATGTGCTTTCAAAATACGAGCTTTATTTCCTCTAAAGCTTTAGTAACCGATAGCATTTTCCCCTTTTTTTTTTCAGGTCTACCAGTATCTTGTATCCGGAAATCCTTCATCAAACCTGATGCTGAACTGTTTAGAGGAGTCACCTCCTATTCCCTTATGTAGTGTCTATGCTTCTACAAGAGGAGAGCCACCATTTACAAACTACACACCTGACTTCACTGGAACACTCGACTATGTTTTATTTTCCCCTTCTGATCACATTAAACCAATTAGTTTTCTTGAGCTTCCAGACTCAGATGCAGCCGATATTGTTGGTGGACTGCCAAACTTTAGTTATCCTAGTGATCATCTACCAATTGGTGCTGAGTTCGAAATCATCAAGGAGTAAACATTCTTCTATGCCAGGTGTTCTTTAAATTACCAGGCTTCATGTTCCATCTCCTCCCCCTTTTTGGAGATGCAAGCAAGGCTCTAGGAGCAAATGTACAATGAATTATGTCATAAAATCATTACAGGCACTTGGCAAGGAGGCTAAAAGTCACCACAATGCTATTGTTATGCGGAAATCCTTGTTTTGTGATGAAAAATTCGTTTGAGTTTGTCTGACTTACCCCCCAAAAATTGCAGCCCAGTATTTGAAAGTTGTTTTATTCTGAGCAGACAGTTTCAGAAATTATGTGAACATATGTATTCTTTTACGACAATATTTTGTTTTGTATTTTTTTGGAGATAAAGCATTCTTGTGATTAAATGTCATTATTTATTTCAAAGGAATACTGGAAAAAGTCTCTATTCCAAATTTCTTTGTTAATCTTGAAACCAAAGTGATTATTTTGGCTATCGGATGTCCTTTCAGGCCAGCATCACTTACTGGCCCCATCAGACGACCATGATCTTTTTCGTTGGATATTATTTTTTTATGATTGTGGTGCAAGTTTTGAACCTGTCCATACGAGACAGAAATTTGATGTTCATCATGATTGTGACATGACTACCCCAGTTGATTTACGAAGTCAATGTTTGCCTATACCTATCAGATTGCACATATCACTGTTTTCCCATAACGCACATTACCTTGTGAGAATGCACTTCCTATTGGCTATAAACTCCAAGCATCACTTTGTCTTTGTTTTGTCTATGAAAAATATAGGGTGGATGAGTGAAGGATGCTTGGAGGAGAAAAGTTAGAGGAGATATATTTTTGAAAGTAGGGACATTTACTATTACTAGTAATCTTTTTAGTATATTTTTCATTTATTATATTCATCTTCCCATTTCTCTTATATTTATTATATACTCTATTTATTTTCAATTAAACACTTTCAACTTTTATTTTATTTCCTACCTATTCCCATCATTTTTCTCTCTATTTTCATCTTTCATCTTTCTCCTTTTTTTATCCAACAAATAATTTTTGCAACAATGGCAAACTCAATAGCTAACTATCTATTTTATTTTTTTTTTTCACATTGTTAGTGCAATAATGAAACCAATTTACTTGTTTTGCCGGTGTAAGGAATTTTGAAATTTCAGTTGTTCCATTAGCTAATGTGCTCTGTTTTACGTAATCGTTGGACGGCTCTCATCTGTCTATTCGTGTGATGCTTAGCACAGTTTACTGTTATCACCAATGTCATAGATTGCAGCAGGGCCCTCATAAATTGACACCCACAGTTATGATTGGTGCGTTTCGTTTGGGACCACGAACATTGCAAGTTGGGGGGGCCAGACTTGTAAGTTTTGTGTTCTCAGTTTTCATGTTTTTAAGGTTGCTTAAGTTCCACACATGTTACTTCGTGTCAATTAAGGTAAACTACATAATCTGAAGTGCGCAGAGTAGTTACTCTTCATATGCATTAACGCGAGCTTCATTCTACAAGAAGTTCAAGAAAATGGTCAAAATGCTTAGATTAATACCAAATGAAATCATAATGACTTTCTTTGAGGAAAGTTCATATCTTTAAAAAAATTAGATCGTATAAGCCTTTAGATAGATAGCATAAACCTGTCTCCGAAATCTGAACCAGACCCAAAGGAAAGTGAAGAAGTGGGGCTCATGGTGATTAACAAAAATCCTTGCATTTTCGTCTTTGGATGGAAGGTAATGGAAACTTTTCCCTCGTGACTTGGGAAACAGTATGTACAGATAGAGGTACCTTTTATGGCTATATATCGCAGGTCACTATCAGAAACTTTAATTGGGATGCCGTGTGCGGTACATCAAATATTTGACATTTCAACTAACTTTTCCATGAACTGGAATCGAGCTCGACCTAGATTCTTGAGGTAACCATAATAAATGCTCAATAAATTCTCACATTTCATGAAATTATTATCTTTACGGGAGCTTGACCTAATGAATGCTGTGCTAATGGATATGAAAATCTTGTCAAATTTCTCAATTTCATCATTATATTCTTTACAGATGAGTCATCATAATAAAGAAAGGTTTTGTCATTCATAATACTATGTTTATCGTTAAAATAAAATAGTTTCAATGAATCTCTAAAAAAGTTAAACAAGTTTATCCTAACTTTTAAGGAGCACCTCTTTGAGATCCTTGTTCTCTGCCTGTCTTCTTTAATCACATCAAATCTCATGTAAATATATAACTTTTCTCTCTGATTTTTCATAATATAGTTTCACGTTTTGAGTGTTCGTCAAAAGTTATCCATACGGTAAATAAGGTACTCAAATTTTAATCTTCGCTCTTAACACATTCATGATTCAAACATTTCAATTTCATCTTTTGCTGGGCTGTGTTTTCCACATGTGCTGTTATTATACTCACACTGCTCTTTCTTTCTCCTATTGGATGGTGAGAATCCGGACGTTACATATCTCATACATTAATTACTGCTAAATTTCTTTTTGCATTAGTTTTTTCTATGTCATGCTTCCTTCTCTTCATCAGAAAGCTACAGTGCTGAAGAATCCAAACAAATCCATCGAGAGTGGTGACAAATTCATGTTCTGGAATTTTCTACAAATCCTGGTGAACTTATTTTTACACAGAAATAGAATATATGTGGGCTAACTAATCTCACATTCAAGTTTAGTTGGAACAATGTAAATGCGTATGTCTGAATCTTCTGGAATACACCTTTGCTGGTCTAATCAAATAATAGTCTCTGGGCTTGAAACATACTTAAAAATATAGTATTAGTTCAAATATCTCGACTTTACGAGGTCAGAACATTCAAAATGGAACATATTATTTGCATTAAATGGTTTAGTGGTGCAATTAGTTAATCTTAATTAACACACATATACTGATGTAGTTAATTAGCACTTCAGCAACTTTTTGGCCAAAAAAAAGTCACCCATATGTAGAACAAAATAACATTTGTTCAACTTTTATTTATTACATTACATCATTACAATTAGTTCCCAAAAAATGTATTTTTACTTCATAATCCAGCAGGGAACTTCTCAAGAAACCTGCCCATAGAAGTGCAACTCTAGTCAGAACCTGATTACAAATTTCTACTCAATTTTAATAATATAGACACTCGGGACATTTTTTATTTTTTGCTTTTATGTGCTCCAACATAGTAGTGAACCAGACATGAGAACATGCATGTTGCCCCTACTGAGGTAGGAACTGTGTTAATTTGGAAGAACTGGCACTGAGAAATATGTCTCAGTAGTCATTGGTGCTTCAATGCTCATTGTTTTTGCCTCACCAGAAACTTCTCCAAGGAATCCATTGTAGAAGGCTTTAACCTTTATGACTATGTAAAGAAAAGATGATGCAAGGTATGAGAAACCCAACCTGTGAAGCTTTTGTGCTTGTTGTCTACCTCGGTTTGTGCCACGTTTTGTACCCTTTTCACGTTCCATGTTGTTAGTAGGATGTTCTTTGAAGTTACCATGGGGTTGGATTCGAAGATATTCATAGTTTTGGAGATGAGATAGTGAGCAAGGGCTCCCTCTTTCTCCATAAGAGGCTGCACAGTGAATTAGTCTCTTGGATCTTACAACACCATCAAATTGGGAAGCCATGTAAATTGGAATTAGTTTCACAAGAATGTTGCTGTGATCTGGGTGGAGCTCAAGGAGTGTTCTCTCTTCTAAATTCTAATTGAGATTTGTAATGATGAGGACCTTTATATAGAGAAGGCTAACATGGCCTGAAGTTATTCTGGTGTGATTTTTTAGGCCAATATTTATCTTTTCACACCCTTTGTTGTGTTGCACACACTAACTGACAAGCATAAGAAATTGTGATAGAAAGTGACATGAATAGGACATAAGTTTAGGTAAACTTATCATTTACCAAGTTTCGTTTTCCAAAAATCATGTGTTCATTTTTCTTTCACAAAAACTAAACTGCTTGATATTGTGGGAAAGTTTTGGAAAGTATATCTGAGTTATCTTCACCTTCAGAAGAGGAAAATTAAGAAAACAAGTCTGAAAATGCCTGATAAAATTAACTTATAGCACAGACCTAACAATATCAGTTTGTTCAAGTTAAATAATAAGCCTATGATGAGTGTGACATCAGAATTTGAATACAAGTTGAGGCCTTGCAACAGTTAGTGTTACTGGTTTAAAAGCAATGGGAGAAATAGAAAGAGGGTCCCATAGAATTAGGAACAAGTATGTGGCACGTGAAGTGTAGGACCTATTAGAACAAGCTGGATAGCATTGTCATGTTCATTCAACTTCAATGAAATGCAAGTTGGGGGTGGAACGAATCATGGATCACTCAATTACATGGTTTGGAACATAATCAGAGTTTCAATTCAGAGAGAGGATTGTAGATCAAGTGGTTTGATTTTAATTTTTGTTTCTCTCCTCATTTGAATCACAAATTTTGTTACTTCTGTAAGGCTTCGAAATGAGAAATCAGTTTGTGGCAGATAAATATACAAAAGGGTGCTTTCAATTTTATTTTAATTGAAGTATTTTTTTGATCATAAAGAACTGCAGCTCAAATATGAACTTGTCCTTACCTATTTGCTGTATTAACAAATTAACTTCACAGAAAATCCTCATTCCTAGATTTTTAATATCTTTTAAGTCAAGTTTTCATAAATAATTTAATTAAATACTTATTTAATATATCAAACTTATCACATCATTTAGCTTCTAACTTATTTTGACAAGTTTCATGGTAAAATTTACTGACAAATTTCATAGTTCTGTCAGCAAGTACTTTCTAAAGACGTAGTTAATTTGTTACTAAAAAACTTAAGTAAACAAACCTACATGGATCAGATTTCTGTAAGTTTATTCCTTATTTTCTTATTTTATCTTTAAAATACATTTTCACTCATCAGATATTGATATAAACTCTCACTATCTCTCAATCACATGAACAGGTATTAGTTATTGTCCATGAAAATGTAGAATCAAGCTATATGAAACAGTAATGTCCTTCTTCTTTGTTCATTGAAAATGACTTTTAAGTAGCAGAAAACTCTAGAAAAATAGATTTAGACATAATCCAAGCATACCAAACTGATTTGTAACATAAAGTTTCATTCTCTTTTTATAAACTTTACATCCTAAACATGAAATCAATATTTGTAAGCAATCAACAATGACTAAAGTAAGTTCAAATATCATCTTAAAATTTGAATTTAGATAGAATCAATCTTACAAAAACTGATTTATAAATTGAAATTTACATTTTGTTTTAATCATATCACTATGGATTTTCAACATGTGAAATTGGTGAGAGTCAATTAATCGAAAGATAAGTTAAATGACACAGAGAAGCTAAATTTGGAAATAAAAATGGGGTTGAAACGAAAGAGAACAAATAAATTATGGCGGAGTTGTGGTCGTGGCAGTGTATTTGTCTTTACTTCATTCCATTTGGAAAAGCTTTAAATTATCTTTTGCCTTTGTCTGTGTGTATGGTTTTAATATTTATGCACATGCTGTACATGGTATGGAGTTATAGTTTTGGACAACCAGTTCACGTGAAATTGAGCTGGCCAATTCATCCTTTTCTTCAGCTCTTTTCATCATATGAGAAATCATTCTCATAAGAAGAGTGGAGAATGAAGTGCAAGTGTAACCTTGAAGGGTTATTCAAGCAGTATGGATATTTCAGTTTGGTGTAAGTAAATGGAAGCATCATGCGTGCATTAAAAGAAGAATATTGATTAAGCTTGATATAATTGTTAGATAATTCACACACATGTCTGTATTATGCTGTTGTCATATTTATATATTATTTGTGTCTTGTGTATTCAGACTCTCTATTAGGGCTAATGTAAAGATTATATTCCTCTTCTTTTTCATGTGTCTTTATCCTTTGTTTTAATGTTGTCACGGTATAATAGCCTATAGCTCCTCTTAGTAATCACCTCGTTTGGCAAGTGAGTGAGTGAAGGGGACTGTTGGGAAGTCCTATATCGCACGTCTAAAGCTAAAATCTAACATGGTATTAAAGCCTTTATGTTATTGTCATTGTAAATTATACATGAAAGAATTTCAATACGTAACAGCTATCTCAATGTTAGTTTTTCAGTAATGGTTGTGTACCAATATTAGTGTATTCTAAGATGTCAGCTGAGATGTCAAAATAAGCTAGTAGCTAGCAGCTAGTAGCTAGCAGCTAGTAGCTAGCAGCTAGTATCTAGTAACTAGTAACTAGTACCTAGTAGCTAGCAGCTAGTAGCTAGGTTTTAGTAGCTAAAGTTAGAGAATAGTAGATATCAACTAGAAGTTAATAGTTAGCAGATAGTAGCTAGCAACTAGTAGCTAGTAACTAGACCTACTAGCTAGAGCTAATAGCTAGTAGCTGGTAGCTAGTAACTAGCAGCTAGCAAGTTAGTAGCTAGACCTAGCAGCTAGCAAGCTAGTAGCTAGAGCTAGCAGCTAGTAGCTAGATGCTAGTAGCTTGTAGCTAGATGCTAATAGCTAACAGTTAGCAGCAAATAGCTAGCAGCTAGAACATGTAGTAGCAGCTAGAGCTAGTAACTAATATCTACTAGATGCTAGCTTCTAGATGCTAACTATAGCTCTAGCTGCTAGCTCTATCTACTAACTACTAGCCACTAGCTCTAGCTACTAGCTACTAACTACTAGCTACTAGCTATTAACTACTAGCTATTAGCTATTAACTACTAGCTACTAACTACTAGCTGCTAACTACTAACTACTATTTACTATCTACTAGTTGTAACTACTAGCTACTAACTATAGCTACTAGCTCCTAGCTAGTAGCTACTACCTACAAGCTACTAGCTACCAGCTCTAGCTGCTAGCTACTATTTACTAACTGCTAGGCACTAGCTTTAACTACTACCTACTAGCTCTAGTTACTAGCTCTAGCTCTAACTCTAGCCATTAGGTACTAGGTACTAGCTTCTAATTTTTAGTTATTACCTACTAGCTGCTAGCTACTAACTATTAGCTCTAGCTATTATCTACTAGCTACTAATTGCTAGCGGTTAGCTCTAGCTTCTAGCTGCTACCTTTGGCTATTAGCTGCTAGCTACTAACTACTAGTTGCTAGCTGTTAGGTTCTAGCTACTAACTACTAGCTCTAGTTACCTAACATGAGTTTATTAAAAAACAATACTAGTGTTAGTTTGTCAGTAAGGGTTGTGTAGTTAAACATACTGATATAATATACTCTTAGATGTCAGTTTAGCTTGAGATGTCAAGATACATAATAATACATAATATATGTTTATTAAAAAGAAAAACCAATATTTGCTTGTAAGTGTTGTGTAGTTAAACCTACCAATAATACTTTTCTGCAGAGAAGAAGATCAATCAAGAAAATATTGGTCTACAACCGGTTCCTGATCAACAATACTAAACAATGTAGAATTAGATATACTTAGTTCAATATTTAAATATTAGATAGCCGTAAGCATGAAAACATGAGGACAATTGTCATATATATATGACACGACTCTCTTGAATTAGTCACAAAAAAATCACTTTGATCGGTCTTCAAAACAGTTAGCGGCTTTGTCATGACTTGCACTAGTGTATTTCTAATTCTGAAACTACAATAAAATCAATGGATGCAGATGAAAAGCATTCATTAACTGAATTTAACAGAGAAAACTCTCAAAGAACTATAAGAGATTGGTGTTTCAACTACCCTAGTTGCATAATATTCAGAGCTCACAGGGTTACAAAAGTAAGTGGTTTTGAAATGACACTAAATTAGTTTGGGCGTTATGAGTACAGAAATAGTTATGTTCAGTTCGAGTAACATACAACAAAACTTGAAGTACATCGAAACACCTGATGATATAGAACATAGTGCTCATATTAGATAATAAAAGTACCTGCTGCTCCGCCAAAAACTACGTTTAATGTGAAACCACTAAAAGTAAATTTAAAAAAGTGATGAATGGGTAGAAAATGGGATTTGATCTCTGCAATGTTTCATAGTCTATATTTTCAGTCACATTTGCTGATTTGTCCCAAACAGACAGACAATCACTGGATTAAATTGTTTGATTATTGTATGAATCCTATAAAAGTTGTTTCTGAATTCCTTTATTGTTTCTACAAACTACAAGTACCACTCTTTGGATAGATCGAAAGGTCTCTGCATATATGTTTGACATATTTTTTCTTGTTATCTTAAAATTTTAACATGATTTTACACAAGATCTTGGAATCGGAAATGTGAAATCCCTTTCAATAGAGAGATTGTCTGTGCAAAGAATATACAATCAGTGCATCAACTAGAATAAGTTTGTAGTCTACTTTGTACTCTGTGTATGCTCATTAATTTGCTTATTTCACATGACTTTTTATTTTTCGACCATCATCAATTTCACATCTAATAAACCTTAAGTTAAACAGAATTCTCTGGTACATAGCTCCTTGATATTAAAAAAAAAGTACATGGACTGCAAAAAATAATACTAAAATTGACCAAATCATGTGAAATAAGAGTATAGAAAGCACAAGTCCATTACTTGATAGATTATTACATACATTAGCATAGGATAGACAACTTTGAAGGATGGATTGACGAATTCATATGAGCAGATACAACAACAAAAACCTTATCCCAAGAGCTGGGTAAAATATAATTAAGTAGTAAACCACATTGCAAACACATCAGTTTCTGAAATAGCCGTGACTTTTGACCTCAGCTTTGATTATTCAAGTGTTGACACCTGAAATTTGACAAGAAGCTGGTTAGCTTCATAGTTTTGGAATTTTGAAATACAGAGAGAAACAACAGAAAATGAAATTGTAACTTTATGAGCAATTAATAGGGCATGAGCTGAAGCCAGCAACATATGCAATTAAGAATATAGAACTCTCAATTTTACTATACTGTTAAGTTTGAAAAGGAAAACTTAATCTGTGGGGAAATAATTTGTAATGGAGTGGCAAAAGCCACAAGATGATGTATCTATATTTGTTCTCAAGTATTATGGGGAGAATGAAGTCATTTTCCATTTGTCTTACCAGATAGAAGAAAGAGTCTCTTGATTTTATTTAGCTCTCTAGTGACATCCACTATATTCATTCTTTCGTTTGGGGACTCTAGTGAACAAGCAAGTCCAATTCTAATGACTGAAATGAAGTGCTTTTCAATGGTTGTAGTAAGGTTCTGAGTGTTTTCTTCTTCTATTGTTGCTTGTTCTGGTTTTGCTACAAGTGACGGGTCCAAAATCTGCAAAACATTATTAGGAAATGAATTTTTCACAAAACTATGCAAATTTTGACCACCCTCAAAAGTTTCATCTGTGGGTCTCCTTCCTGTAAACATTTCCAACATAAGAATTCCAAAGCTGTACATGTCCCCGTGCGTAGACACCTCAGAACCCACTCCATACTCTGACATGTATAGCAAAACTTTGATTAGTAAATAAGTTCTTAACAAAAGGCAAGACATAAAAAAATTCTATTAAAAAGTTTACATAATACCTGGGGGAGCATAGCCAACCGTCCCTTTTATTCCAGTTGAAGTTGCTTGCTTAGAAGTGGTGCTATTAATGTTTAGAAGTCTTGCTATTCCAAAATCACCAACATGAGCAACCATGTCATCATCAAGCAAGACATTGCTAGGCTTCAAGTCACAGTGAATGATTGATTGCTCATATTCATGATGAAGATAATGTAATGCAGAAGCAATATCAATCATGATATTTAATCTTTGATCAAGGCTCAATGTTCTTGAATGCTCTGTATTTAATGTTCTAGGATGCAGCCATTGCTCCAAGCTTCCATTTCTCATGTACTCAAAAACTAGAGCTTTGAAGTCTTGACCTTTGTAATCTGTGCTAGAACAACATGTCAAAATCTTAACAAGATTTCGATGCCTAACATTTTTAAGTGCATTGCATTCAACAATGAAACTCTTGTGAGCTCCTTTTCTTTGAAGGTTTAGGACCTTTATGGCAACGACTTTGTCTTCTAAATCAAGAGTTCCTCTGTAGACAGAGCTAAAATTCCCAGATCCTATCAAGTTTGTAGTTGAGAAACCATTAGTTCCGTTGTGCAAACTTTGGAATGAAACTTTAGCTAGTTGGTCAATTCTCGGTGAATCCAGCGATGGTTTCTTATTTCCTTTCCTCATCCGGCAGATTGTTAACATAACTGACAGTATGAGAAGAAAAACAACTGCACTAACTATGATTGCATACAACCTAAACATGTGGTGTTTCTCAAGTTTCTTAGCTTTGACAGGACATGGTGGTAGATGCAGTTCTGAAATACCTCCACAGAGCTTACTATTTCCAGCTACACCTAATGCACTTGCATTTCGAAAGACACCTTCAGTTGGTATCTCACCGTCCAACATATTAAAAGATACATTGAAATATTCTAAGAAATGAATGTTCTGCAGAGAGTTAGGAATTGATCCGGACAAGTGGTTTTGTGACATGTCTAAAACTCGAAGGCTTTTTAGTGATGCCAAAGAAGATGGTATGATTCCTTGTAAGGAATTTCCTTCCAAATAGAGGTACTCCAACATTATGCATTCCCCGATAGTGCTAGGAATGTGACCAGACAAATAGTTGTTAGACAGAGATAGAAAATCGACGTGTTTTAGGTTGCCCACTTCTTCTGGTATGCTACCACTCAGAGTTTTCTGTCAAATCAAGAAAGTTTGTTAGAGATGACAGATTGAAAATCTCAATGGGTATGGTTCCTGTGAGGTTGTTTTGATATAGATCCAATTCTTGTAACTTTTGACAGTTTCCTATATTCGGAGGAATATTTCCTTGTAACATATTTTGCTCCAAACCTAGAAAAAACAATTGACTGAGGTTGCCTATGAACGCTCCTATTTGCCCTGACAGATAGTTTGAACCCAACGACAACTTTTGCATTTTCTGAAACTTCCCAAAAGTTGTTGGGATAATTCCACTAATGCTGTTTTGTTCTATCATCAAGAGATTTAAGCCAATTAAATTTCCTAAGGATGCAGGAATTTCTCCTGATATGCGATTGCCTCCTAAATATAGTTGAGTGAGTTGGGTGGATAAATTGCCCATGGAATTTGGCAAATGACCTCCAAAATTATTGGCAGACAGACCCAAAATCTGCAACTTACTGCAGTTTGTCAAGGATTTTAAAAATTCTAAATCGTTAATTGAATTGTTCCCTAAATTGTTTTTTTCCAAAGAAAGGAAAGATAGATATTGTAGCTTCCCCAAACTGGGAACTTGTCCGGTGAAATAGTTTCTAGAGATCTGAAGCCTTGAAAGCATAGATGCATTAGTGATGGAAACCGGAATTGGACCTGAAACTTCATTGCCACCAATTGTAAATGTCCGGAGATTAGGTAGAGTGTGGAACATACTGGGAGGAAGAGAGCCATTGAATTGATTTATTGATGCGTCAATTTCAGTGAGACATGACATATTGTAGAAACAATAAGGAAATGGTCCAGCCAAGTTGTTGAGACTCACATATACAAATGCCAAGCTTTTGAGACTGCATATCTGTAGAGGAATATCTCCTTCTAAATTGTTAATAATGACGGAGAGATAAATCAGGGATGAAACATTCCCTATGAATGGTGAGATTCCTCCTGTTAACCTGTTCTTCCCAACATTTAAACTTTGAAGTTTTTGAAGTGAGCCAATTTGGATTGGTATTTTGCCAATCAAATTGTTTCCAAACAAGTATAAGATTGTGAGATGAGCGCAACCTGTCAAGTTTGTAGGGATTTCTCCTACAAATGAGTTATTTCCCAGATAGAGTTTCTGCAGTCGTGACAATCGTCCAACTTCTTGTGGGATTTCCCCATAGAAGTTGTTGTTCATGATGCTGAAGTTTGTCATGTATGAGAGATTTCCAATGTGAGGAGATAAGAATCCCTTCAATTGGTGTCCTTCTAAATTCAACTCTGTAACTCTTTGAAGCTTGGAATTGCATGTGATTCCATACCATTGACAAAAGTGAATAGAAGTATTCCATGAGAGTAAGATTCCAAAGGGGTCCGTGGATATGGCTTCTTTGAACTTAAGTAGTGAGAAATGATCAGAATTATTTGGTAATGCATAAGCCATAATGTTTGGGGTAAATGGTACTACTGAGTTTAACGCAAAGAGAGAAAACAGATAGACATGTAATGAAAGTAAGAAATGAGAAAAATAGTTCATTTTGGGCAAGACTTGATGACCGATAGATGGTGATACTCTTCAGAAGATTCAATGACTTAGGAGATGTGAGCTGGGTAACACCCTATCAACACTGGCACGTGGAACATGCAGATTCAATGACTTAGAAACAGTAGTTCTGATTTACTGTATATAGAAGCCCATGTTTTCTTACTACACTCCATATGCAAGGTAAAAAGTTAAAATTGTCATCCTCTTCTTCCCTCCTACTCCTCATCTCCTCTTTCACAACACTTCCATACTTTTCTTCACCTCCACCCCATCTTCTTTATCACCTCCACCTCCACTCCATCTTCTCCCACCTCCATCTCTGTCTTCACCTTCACCCCATCTTCTCCTTCCACCTCTACCCTCAAAAATATTCACAAGTGTTCACTAAAACAAATGAAAAAGGTAATAATAATATGAAGTCTAAGGAAGAAGATAGGAATCAACGATCAAAGACATGCAATATAAGTTTAAGACTTCACAATTCGTATGCATTTCAGATTTTACAATGTGTAATGAAAGTTTACATTTTGAACTATACTGTAATTACAGATTATACAATTCAGAATGTAAAAATTTGCATTACGAATTACGAATTGCATAATGTGAAATATAATTTTATATTACGGATAGTACAATCTAGAATATATATATGGATCGAAAAATCTAAAGTTAAAATTATTGTGTAGATATAATTGAAATTTAAAAAGATGGAGGTGTAAGAAGAAAACATGGGAGCTATATTATTTTTGTTGAACCTTTATCTGAATCCTTATCTGAATGGACATTAGAATTCATAGCATTCTTATTTGTTTAGTCATTATGATTGATTTTAAATGCACATTATCATTTGGTTGGTCACCTAAACATTGTGTGATTATGTTGAGGTGTTTTTAGTTTTGTGCAATACTTCTTGATAAGGTTAGCCGTGATGAATCTCAGAAGAAGCATAGGAAGTCTTGGATCCCATTTTTTTTATATATAAATTAATGTCTAATTTTAAATATATATTTTTTTTAACTTGAATATATTTAATACCTAAAATATTGTATAGATCTGTATAAAGATAAATATATTGATTAGGGATGGCAACGGGGCGGGGACGGGTTTCACTATGCCATACCCATCCTCGTAAAAATAATTATCCCTATACCCATTTCTAAACCCAACGGATATCAAAGTTTTATTCCATCCCCACCGGGTAACGGGTATAATATCGTATCCATACCCGTACCCGTTTCCTTACTACTTCAATATTAATTTTTATAAAATAATAAAAAATTACGATAAAGGAAACATAATATTATCAAATATTCAATATTAGGAGGATGGTTGTTTCTTGATATCAAATACTTTGAAATAAATTATAATTGTTTACATTTTAGGTTGGAATGCCAAATAAAATTTCATGAGAACTAAAACATTTATTAAATTTGCAAAATGCAAACATTAATGAAACCTAGTTGATAAAATTTAAAAATATTTTTAAAAAAATTTAAAGGAAAACAAATATTCAAATTAAAATATATTTTAAATGTTTATTTACTTCAATTTTTTAAATTCTAATTAATCTATTTTTTTATATACTAATAAAAAATGATAATACATCACTTAATCAAAATGACGCAAATAACAAATAATAAACATAATAAAACAAATTTAACATGATTATTTTATCTTTTGAACTCCAATATATGTTGGATGGTGATAAAAAAATATTCATGGCAATTACATTAAATTTTGATATTGTAGTAAATAAAAGTTATTTATACAATTATAGTAAAAAATTACAGTATGATTGATATAATGAGTTAAAAAATAAAAATAATTAGATAAAATATACTGAAATAGTATTCTACATGATGAAAATAAACAACAAATAAAAATATTAAAAAATTAACGAATGTATGTCTTAGAAACAATTTGAGAAACTATTGAAAGAAATCACACAAAGGAAAACAAATGTATAATTAAGGGTATGATAAGATGAAAAATACCTTAGACATCTAAGAACACTTTTCAAATATCAACATATATACTCAATGGTTGAAAAATAATTGTTTTAGCGAAACAAAAGAGTTTTTCAAATGAAACAAAAATTAATAAAAATAAGTAAAGTATTTTTTTATATTACCTAGTAAATGAAAGATTTAGGCTATTAAACACTTAAATTGAGAGTATTGGACATACTCATGTGAAAGGAAAATATATAATAAATAAAAATATTAAAAAATAATAGAAATATTCAAATATGAGACATAAAAAATTTTAATTGACATACATCATTTTAACATGATTACATAAATGTTATGATAAGATGAAAAATATATTGAAGATGCGAATAAGTTTCATGACAAACCAAATAATTAGAAGAAATAAAAAATTGAGAAATAAATAAATAAATATATATATATGGTTACTTAATTAATTGTAAATATTTTAATAATTTAAATGATGATGGAGATATGGCGGAGACGAGTATTATGGCAGGGATATGTACATATCCATAACCATCCCCATACCCAATTGAAAAAGTTAGGGATTTCTCATACCCATATCCATACCCAGTCAATGCGGGAATTCCCCGTCAAAACGGGAACGAGTTCGGACAATATCCACGAAAACGGATTTATTTGCCATCTCTAATTTTGATATCTTAAAATATTTAATGAAAATCCGCACCGAAGACTATTACTTATTAGTCTTACAAATACTTCCTAATTTATTAATTTGTTTAACCTTCAGTTTAAACTGTATCCATTTTTATCTATGTAGTACAATGACTCACGCTAATAGAGTTAAAAGTTTTTTTTTTTTTTGTTATTGGATTCCATGACATACGTACTGTATATAATATAAATTCTTTAAATGGATAGTCTCCATGCACCCATTTTCCCCATCACACATTAATTGCATATGGCTAATTGAAAAGGAAAGTTTCAAGGATATGAGAGTGGAATGAAATTAGATTCTATAGTTAATAAATATTTGTATAGGAATATAGGTCTGATAAATTTCGTTAGCTGTCAATATCTAAAATTTGTATAATTCAAAATTAATAATAATTTATATCAATTTTTACAGAATAAATATGCTAAATTATACATACATGCATTTATTGAGATTTGTTATAAGACAATTATACATTTCTAAAGGTTAACTAATTGGTTGAGGAATATATTTGTAGACAATTGTCATGTATTATTAGTTTTATTTATATATAAAAAAGGAGTAGGTGGTTGTGCATATTTTAATTGTCATTTTATAAATATGTATGTTATGTATAAATGTTTTGCATTGGTGTATTCGAATTTAATGAATTCACATGCATTGTTTTTCTTAAAATGGACTTAATTATAGTTATGATAATAAATATTAAAAGCCGAAAAGTATGTTGATGGGACACTAATAATTCACAATGAAGAATGATTAGAAATTTTAAGTTTCATTTAATTAAGAGAATATTACTTACTAAGAGACTTAACAAAATAAATAATAATAAAGAATTAAATGATAAATGGATTAAAAATTTATAAAAGAAGGGATTAACGATAATGTGTTCACAATCTATACTTTTTATTTTTCATTAAAAAAAGAGAAAAATAGTTGATGGAACAAATTATTCCTCTTAATAATTTAACTCTTTTAAAAATCTTAATTAGTAATTTGATAATATGTCATTTACTTTGTCATATTGGGTTAATAATAATGAAGTAACATTTTTTTTTGTTGTTTCTTTGATGCACTCAGTTTTGAGAGTCATTATATCATTTTAAAATTAATATTGAAAGAACACAGTGTTACTTTTAAAATCTTGAACTGCATCCATCGACTCATCATAAGACAGAAGAGAATCCGACAGTCAAAACAAACAACCAAGAGTCAAACACTTCCATCCATAGCTGTTAGTTAAACTTTCTATAAACGAACAAATGAATATGTTTTCTTTGTTGCTATAGCCAGAAAAGGAAACCTTATAAAACCAAAATATATATAAATGTGATTTCTTTGTGATTAAGGTAACGTTTGGCAGAAAAGGAAATAACATATATGGAGTGAGAAACTGATTCTCTTGTGATTCATAAAATTTAATTCATTGGCTGTAAGACATCACATATATACGTTCTCACTTTCAACATGTAGAATGCAATGTTAATATATTTCACTAGGTGAAATTACAATATGAAATCCATTTCTGTCTTTTTTATTTTATTTTGCGGAAATTCTTTTTATATAATTTTTCGGAATTTTTATGTTTAACTTGTGCTATATATTGTATATTGTATATTTTATTTTTCTTGAAGATGTTATAAAAAAACTTATCTAAATATATTTTCAATATATGTTAATATTATTTTAGAAATCAAAATTGTTTGAGACAAAATTGAAATTTAAGAAAACTAAAACCCAATATATATTATACATAAAAAATTAAAATTATAATTAAAAATGGTTAGGATTCAAGTATGAGTCTAAATCTCAATAGAAATAAAAAAATTGAACACGAGATGAAGATCCATAAAGCTATTGTTTTTAAATTATTTTGTTGGAAGTAGTGTGGTTTTGACTTATATATCATTGGTATTGTGTCTTTCCTATAAATTCTTTCTTTTTGAAAGATTTATAAATAAGTCAATAATTAGTCTTGGTGACAAGCTCATATGAGCGTAAGGGATAATATAATCCTTACGTCGAAAGCTTTCCTAATAAAAACTTTCAAGTAAAGATTTTTTGTTAAAATAACCTTCCAAAAATTATCAAAAACTTAAAATTATTTAAAAAAGTTATGATCCATGACAAACTACTATGATAAAAATATAAAGTGGATTGATTATATTTATTTTTGCTTTTAAAGTACAAATACTTCAATATTTGTTAAATAATTTTATATATATATATTCTCTTCTATTCAAAAATTTGAACGATACCCGTGTTGATACACCTATTCGCTGAATTTGGATATTCTTCAGACGAATTGAAATATTTTTTTTTTTTGTATTTTTCAATTAAACATTTCTACGACTTTATTTGTTGTAAGTATCTATATCATTATGAAAAAAAAAAACATTCTTATAACTATTTTAAATAATATTTTTAGTTATAAATTCTATCGTTTAATAAAATAAATAATTGTAATAAATATGTAACTACTTAAAAAAATAACTACACAATTGTTCTATTAAAAACAACCCTCACCTATATGTCTATTATAAATCATTCTTATTAAATTGCTTACCTTCTATAAATTATATCTAGAACGAACTATTTGAGTGAAGAAGAGCAGTTAGTAGGAGAAAATTAATTAATTAATTAATTAATTAACTAACTGTCTGTGTTTTGTATATGTGTTTACAGGGAGTTGGAAAAGGGATTTAGTTTGTGTGTTGATGGTTATTTGTGTGGCCGAGCGGTTCCTCTATAAGGGAGCAATTGAACGCAAACAGAGACACAGTCTTACGTTGTGACGACGATGACCGGACAATCTAGGAAGTGGATGGTTCTGGTGGCGACCATCTGGATTCAGGCCTTCACCGGCACAAACTTCGACTTCTCCGACTATTCCTCTTCCCTCAAATCCCTTCTCAACATCTCTCAGATCAAACTCAACTACCTCGCAACCGCCAACGACATGGGCAAGGTCTTCGGTTGGTCCTCCGGCCTCGCCCTCTCTCGTCTCCCGCTCTCCGTCGTCATCTTCATCGCCTCCGCCATGGGACTCCTCGGCTACGGCCTACAGTGGCTCGCCATCAAAAACTTCATCGCCTTGCCTTATTACCTGGTTTTCTCTTCTTCCCTCATCTTCATGCATACGACAAATATTCTTCTATTTTTTCTTTCCTTTCATCCACATTAGTATAACCTAATGTCTGTGTGTTACTTTACCTTACTCAAGCTTAACTAGGGTTAAATATCTAGAGCCAAATATTTTCTTGCCAATAATGTAATGTAATTTTAGTACATTCCTACTTTTCATTAGACTTCCCGTTAAAAAAAAAACCAATATTTCTTTTTTGTTTTTCCCAATTGGTAAAAGAAAAAATTACTTCTATATATACCTATTATTCAAAATAAAATATTTATCTACATAATACTATTTATTGATTAGGGTCAGAGTTCGACTTTTAAGAAATCAAACTTTCGTTTCTAACTTGATTTTCGTTTTTTCTCTCAAACTAAATTATTTTTTTTGCTTTCTTCTCAAAATTTACTTTCGTTTTTATATAAACTATTAAACTAAATTAATTAATATTAATTGAATGATTAATATATTTTTTATTATTAATAAATTTGTTTATCTACTTTGTTTTTGTTATTTACTGTTTTTTTTTTTAATTTTGAATTGATGCTTCTTATTTTAATAAATAATATTTACGTTTTTAATATTTCTTTAAATTTGAGTTATTTCTATGTTGAGAAGATAATGGTTATCATATTGAAAATGTTCCATAGATCTTTACAGTATCAAATTAAATTATTAATTTAAATTGTATCTTAAATTTCCAATTTTTATTTTCAAAGAATCTTTTTTGTAAGAACTTAAAATGTTATATTTTTCAAAAATACTACGGTGCTTAAAAGTAATAATTGTAACACGTCATCTTATTAAAAACACACCACATCTTAATTTAATTACATAATTAAATTAAGAATATTTAATTCATTAAAATACTTGTATACATTCTTTATTATTTTACTTCCGTGAAATATTTACAAATATCATTAGAACCAAGCTAAATCTATTTATTGGATTTTTAAAACATTTATTACACTTAAAAAATATATATCCTACATCAATTGATTACTAGAAACAAAATCTTACAATAAATTTAATCTCTTATGTATATCTTACATAATTAAGTTAATAAATAGATTTAACTATAAACACAATGAATTATTAATTTAAATCAATACTTAAATTTCTAACTTATATTATCAAGTAACTTGATATTTTTTTTAATAGAATCTCAATACTAATTTTATTTAAAAATTTACTTAAAAAATTATAAAAATAAATTTCAAATAACATTAATATTGTAAACTATTAACTAATTTAAGTATTATAATTTTAAACTTTAAAATTTCTGAAACCTTATTTTCAAAAAATTAAGTAAAAGAATTCAGTTTTTAAGAATGAAGAATTTGGTTATAAATATGGTGAGTAATATGCTACCTAGAATCTTTTTTGGCAATACATAAGAAAAAAAAATATTTTGAAAACGTATTTTTTAGCAGTCAAAAAAAAAAAAAAATCTTTGAATTCTTAGCATGGAGAGAGTTATGGCCTTGACTGACAAGTAGCACTTGGTTATGGATGATGGCCTTGTGGTGCACACCTTCCTTACGTACATTACATACACTTCATTAATTCTTCTCATACCACCAACCCTTCACTTTTCTATCTTCTATCAATTTTTTCTCTTTTTTCACACATCACAATAATTTGTGGTCCACTCCTTTCTTGTCTTTTACTAATAAGTTCTAACCATTATCATCATTAACCCATTTTAATGAACTAGTAACTTAGACAATAAAAATTAACAAAACTTGTTGAAGGGTACCAGGAATCTGCTTCGGCGATTTTTATCACTACAGTACACAACACTACACTCCATTCCCAAGGACAGGTCTAATAAAAATTGTAGTTTTGGCTAGTTTTGAAAGGTTCCTCATAGATTTGAATGGACTTCAAAAAGAAGAGCTTTCAACGGACCATATATTTCTTTCGGAAAAGGACAGAAGCTGTCATATTTTCCTCCGTGAATCTTTTATATTTATCGTCCTGTTATGTTTAGTTGTGTTTTGTGGTCGTGTTTTCCAAACACGTCTCATTTCACAACTTCTCAACTGTAACTGCTGGTCCCAATGGCCAAAACTCCAAACCGTACCCATTTGACGTGGTTCTTTTCTGCACGCCACTTCGTCTGCATGTACCACACACCAGAAAAGATTACAAAAATTATGCTTTTACAGTCTCTTTCTCCTATACAATGATAACGATTTTATATAACTTTATGATAATAAAACTTTTTACTCGTATCTATATTGTTATACTACTAAAATAAGATTATCAAATACTCGTATACAAGATCAAGGGTGTGAAAATATGATTGTGGAACATACATAACGAGAAATTAAAACAACTTTTGAAATTTTCTTTAACCAAACTATTGTAAAGTTGTGATGATTAATACAGAAAGTTGCTTATGTTGATTTTCAGTCAGGTTAATTAGCTTTTTGTTTTGTGTGTGGCAGTTCTTTCTTCTGAGTTTGTTGAGTGGCTGCAGCATCTGTTGGTTCAACACAGTGTGTTTTGTTCTCTGCATTAGGAATTTTCCAGTGAACAGACCCCTTGCATTGTCACTCACAGTGAGTTTCAATGGTGTGAGTGCTGCACTCTACACACTTGCGGCCAATTCAATAGACCCTTCATCGGATTCACTCTACCTTCTCTTGAACGCCCTTGTGCCTCTTCTCACTTCTCTTGCAGCACTAATCCCAATTCTTCTTCAACCTCCTTTAGACTCTCTCTCAAGATCTGCAGATGCTGCTCGCAGAAACTCAGTGATATTTCTAATACTCAACTTCCTCGCCATCTTCACTGGCATTTACCTCCTCCTCTTTGCCTCATCAACTTCTGATGAAGCCACCTCGAGGCTCTACTTTGGTGGGGCCATTTTTCTCCTCATATCCCCACTATGCATCCCTGGTACCATCTATGCTCGAGATTGGTTTCACAATGCCATCAATTCCAGCTTTCAGATGGAAGGCTCTGGCTTCCTTCTTGTTCATGTTGATGATCTTGAGCTTCACAAGGAACTCCTCACCAGTACTCTCAACCTCAGCAATGGAGAAGATCACGGCCTGTTGGGTGAGAAGGGATCAGTGCATGGAAGTCAGAGGGCAAAAGCCAGTGGCATGGGCTGTGACAAGGTGCTTGCTCAGGATCAGTTGGCAATTCTAGGAGAAGAGCACACCGCTGCAGAGGTTGTCCGGAGGGTGGATTTCTGGCTCTATTATATTGCATACTTCTGTGGTGGCACAATTGGTCTTGTCTATAGCAACAATCTGGGACAGATAGCTCAATCTTTAGGCCTGAGTTCAAGTATATCTACCCTTGTCACATTATACTCATCATTTTCTTTCTTTGGTCGATTGCTTTCGGCTGTACCAGACTACATTCGAAAGTAAGTGTTTTCTCACCATTATCTATCATGTTTTGGTGAACTCTTTCTCTTAATACATATTTTGTTAGCATTCTCTTTATTAAGGAGTGAATCTTGTTTTGTAATATAAGTTTGTAGCAGTTATGATGATATAGTATTTTTTTTTTCCAAAATGCAGCAAGTTCTACTTTGCAAGAACCGGATGGCTAGCCATTGGGCTTTTTCCAACCCCAGTTGCATTTATATTGCTTGCTGTATCAGACAGTGCAGCTGCACTTAAAGTTAGCACTGCACTGATTGGTCTGAGTTCTGGTTTCATCTTCGCAGCAGCAGTGGCAGTTACATCGGAACTATTTGGACCCAACAGTGTGAGTGTCAATCACAATATTCTCATAACGAACATTCCAATTGGGTCTCTTCTGTATGGTTTTCTGGCTGCAGCGATCTACGATGCCAATGCTTACTCAGTCACAGGTGACTTTATGGGTGACACACTGGTGTGCATGGGAAGGAAGTGCTACTTCTGGACATTTGTGTGGTGGGGAGCTATGTCTGTCTTAGGACTAGCTTCTAGTGTGCTCTTGTTCTTGAGAACCAAACACGCCTATGATCATTTTGAGAGACATCGTTCGAGGATTTGGGCGCAGTCGCTTGTATCTTAGCATATGACACCGCAGAAAGGTGGAAATCATAGAATTGTTGATGCTAAATCCTTTTGGTGCCTTTTGGTTAAAGGGTTTTGGTGCACTCTGTGATTAACACCAATTCAGTCACTGTCAGTAACTTCATTTAGCTGACCCAGCCTAGTGGTGATTGTGTTTTGGAAGTTCATAGCACCCTTGGGGGCATAATTATGTTCTTGCATAGTTCCTCTGATACGCCAACTACTAATGATTGAAGAATTGAAACAAAGACAGACTCTTCAAACCATACAAGTACCTGTGACTTTTCCTTCTGACTTGATTATCAGAAAGTATATATAGCTTCCTTTTTAAGCCTACTGTAATATATGTACAGGTAGGTAAAAAGTCTACTGTAACATCATAATCATATATAGAATATGGTCTTCCAATCCACAACGCGGATAAAGTGATACAGGAAATTATAATCACCAAAACAAAATCTAAAATTGACAAGCATTAAATTTGTTTTGTTACTGTTGTCTGAATAACAGAAGCAGATAAGACAATGATAGAAAGAAAAATATTACACCTCAATGATAGTTACAAAACTTATCTTCTTTTATGCATAGGAATAGTCTCTCATATGCCAACGCCATCTTTGTTGCCGTAAACATAGAAATTGCATATTCACGGCATGCATTTCCCCTCCTTGCAAGGCTTACCTTTCCTTCCTTCACCACTGCTTCAAGTGACTCCATTAGGGATTCCACGTTGGGAGAGAACATAAAGCCAAATTCATCATCCACCACAACACTACCTTTGATGCTAGGAAACCTTGATGCCAAAAGGGGTTTCCCACTCATCATGGCTTCCATCAGAGTAAGATCAAGCCCTTGTGGTCTAAGTGTGGGATTGACAAAAATGTCAATGGCATTGTAGAATGCTCGTAGCATGGAAGGACTCATGGATCCAAGAACAAGAACTTGCTTTCCTAAATCCCTATATCGATTCTCCCATGGTCCTGAGCCAGCTACAATCAAATACACATTAGGGTGTTTTGTTATTAGCCTAGAGTATGCTTCATGAACGAGAGGGTGGCCTTTGTCCTTAACCAATCTTCCAGCGACACCAAGCACTAAACTAGCATTGTTGGGAATGCCAATTTTGATTCTAAATTCCTTTCCCAATTCCACATCTTCTCTGAAGTCACCCTCATCAACTCCATTGAGAATCACATGCACTCTTCTGCTGGGGATTTGGTACACATCTCTTAACATCTCACCACAACTATCACTGATAGCAACATGGTGTGCATAGTTTCTGAAGAACCTTATCTCATTTAGAATCTTAGGGAGAACCCCGTATAAGCCTTTGTCAAAATCCGGGGATCTTGGTTCATCAGCTGTACGAGCTAAGTCTTGGAAAAGGCTAGATTGCAAACTCTCAAGTGCTATGCCATGCCATGAAACTGCAAGGTTTGGAAGGTCGCGAGCGAGCCAATGAGGAAGTGCTACACTTTCTGAGTGAACAACATCGAAGGGTTCTTTCTGGTTTTGTTCCAGAAACTGTTCCCATGCTTTGTTGTAGCGCCACTTTCCTGGCTCCCCTTCATGGCAATGGATGAAGGGCGAAGAGGGTGCATTAACATCGTCTTGGTGATTGGTTGTGTCTGAAGAAAAGGTTGAAGAGGTTTCTTCTAGTGGAGGAGAGGTAAATATATGAACCTTGTGGCCCCGCTGAGCAAGAGCAGTGTGAAGTGTGTATGCATGGCGCTCCATGCCACCAGGAGTCGTTCCAATAGGCCATTTTCTAGAGAAGACAGCGATTTTAAGAGGTACAGGTGAAGGGTTCTGTTCCAGAAAGGGGAGTTTGTTCCAAGCGAATTCGGCTAAAAGAAGATCACCAGACCAAGTTTTGGAGAGGGTGGTGCATGTGGTGGGTGTGTGGAGGAGGAAAAATGCTGGTATGGTGAAGAGGACAAGGAAGAAAAGGGTGACACAGAAAGTAAATTTAGAAGGGGAACTGGACTTCTTGGATTTGTTGTTGAAGGCCATTTGTTAAAGGAATTCTGAAAATTTGTACATAGATTTTGTTTTTGTGTTTTGAATTTTGTAGTCTATGAGGTGGAAGGCAGGAATTATCTATGGGGTGGGGGAGGTAGGCATGCAATGAACCTTTTAGTTAGATTTTACTCTAATTGCATTTCTCACGCCCCTTTTGAGGGAAAAAAGTGGATTCATGTGGCTGAGGTTTCGTAGGTTTCTGAATCAGAAACTTTATTTAACATCCACACTCACGCCAGAATGGACTTGAGAGAAATTTAAAGTCATTATTAACATGCTGAATTCCTGGTTAAGTTTTATCTTATGTAGAAAGAAGGAAACCACAAGTTTGGTTAATTACAAATCTACAACTTGTTCTTCTAGTAATTTAGAATTTTGCATGTTCTGATGCCACACAAACTGAAGCAGAGTAGGTAGCTTAAGAAATTCGCACATTAATTTTTCAACATCACTTGAATAGCATATCCTAGTAAAAGAATAGGGTGGATCCTGTTTCATAGAAGTTATTACACTCACAAAATTATTATGCAAATAGCATTTTATTTGGTAATTTTAACTTTCTATCACTATTACTCAATCAACTCTGTAAAAAAGCTTATTTTTATAATAGATTTGTCACATGTACTTCCTGGGGAACCGCTGAGCCTGATGGGGTTATTGCAATTTGCGTACATAATTTGGTCCCTTCTCTCCATTTTTGGAATATATTAATGCTAGTCAAATCATGTGACGTAATTGTAGGATTTGTCCAGTCCCAGTTGAAAATTCCTGGCTTGGTGGTTTTCCTTCTCAAGCATTGAATATAACTTCGAGTACATAACATTTACATGCTCTTGGAATCTCCCTTGATCTGTAAATCACATGGAAAGTCTTTAACTTGAAGAAATATGTTACGTTCTTACTTCTCTTGTTAAACCAGACATGGTCTTTAGTGACAACTTTTTTATCAGAACATGTCTTAACGATATTAAGATTTAAGATTAATTTTCTTGTATTCGTAAGATTTTCTTTAGTTGATAACTACAGTTAACAAGCATGTTGTCAGTTGACTTAAAAAGCTAGCTGATTTTCCTTTGGATGGGTTGAGAAGAAATCTGAATTGTCAAAGGAAGATTTTAATAATGTACACTCAATATATATTGCATTTATGTTTTATACATTTAGTTACATATATATGTAGGGTGGCTTGATAATTACTCTTACACCACATGATACTTCATTAAGAACCAATCTTCTGAAAGGTAGCAATCAAGTTTTTTTGCTGAGAACTGGTGATGGTTGTTTGTGGTTTGCACCAGCTCTAGTGTTCACATTCATCTTACTATTGTTGGAGACTTTATTCCTAGTAGATTTTTGTGACACTGGCCAGTGTCCACTGGTAACAGCCATGTCCTTGTAGTGTTGCAAGGCTTCAAGAGTTTCAACAATCATTGGCATTCTTGGTCTGTCTTTAGGATTCAAACTTATGCATTGCAGTGCCAAACGGGCAATTTCCTTTGCACCCTTCACAGAATATTGGCCTGCAAGCCTTGGATCCACAATGTACCTCAACCTCCTACTGCTACTCAAGTAAGGTTTTGACCAATCTACAAGGTTTTGCTCAGTCTTTGGTCTTGTTTTGTCCGTTGCTCTTCTTCCTGTCAGCAGTTCCAGCAGGACTACCCCAAAACTGTAGACATCACTTTTGGTTGTTAAATGCCCTGTACAGAATCATATTCTGCATTAAAATCTGCAAACTGTATACCAAATTTCATGACAAACTATTACATGGTTGGTTCCACATGGTTTGACCAATCTCCACAACAAACTTAGTTCTCATTACCAAAAAGTACCCGGTCAAACACTATAATTAACCGTTAGAGAACGCATATCAACTAGAAATAAGTCAAATTCACAATATAGAAGTGGATGCAAATCTCATCTTACAAGTCAGTTTTGTATAACTGAGTTAGATTTAAAATCCATATTGTTGAAAGTGATGAACATCTAATATGGAGATTGTCAACATTTTAAATTTTCCCAAAGGAATTATCAACACAGCATATGGAGATTGGTCATGATTGTAGATCATATAATAACATAATAATTTCTACCCAATTGGCAGCAGTTATTAGTTGAAATTCCACTTATTTTCTCCTTATGGAAGTAACAAACATGCCAGAAAATAGGTACACATTAGATTTGCTAACCCTACCTGTTGAGATGTATTCTGGGGCTGCATATCCATAAGTGCCCATGACTCTGGTTGAAACATGTGTGTTTGATCCCTCTGGCCCCATTTTTGCAAGTCCAAAATCTGACAATTTTGCTGTGAACTCCTATTATAAACAGAAGCAGATGATGCATAAAAACTCATTGGATTTAGTTTCTTGTGTTATTTTACAGTTTTAATCAATAACAAAGAGAATGATTGGTAATTGATTACGTACTGAATCAAGCAAAACATTGGAAGTCTTGAAGTCTCTATAAATGACTGGTTTCTCAGCTCCATGCAAAAAGGAAAGGCCTTTAGCAGCACCTATTGCAATTTTTAATCTTGTTCCCCATGGAAGTGATGTTAGCCCTGCAATTACTCATTGTTTGTTTAATGTTTTCAGATACAAAATTCTACTTTCTAAAATTTCTCTGTTACCTCAACACAATTGCAAGTGTTTGTCCTATGAACACATTTCTGTTTTCTGAAAAATTGTCTCTTCAGCATAAGAACAGAGAGAACTTGAAGAAGAGATTAAGAAAACTTCTCCCAGTTGTTTCTGTAGTTTTGTTTTTGAAATACTTTAACAATTTTCAAAAGTTAACAGAATTTGCATGATAAATTGATTGTTGAGTAAATTGTTTTAGAAAACATAAAATAGTAAGAAGTGAAAATCAACAAAGTTAAAAAAGGATTTTGATGCATACTTCTGAAGAGGTGATTCTCCAAACTTCCACGTGGCATGAATTCATAGACAAGTAATCGTTCTTCATCTTCACAACAATATCCAATCAACTTAACCAAATTGGGGTGTCTTAGCTGCCCAAGAAAAATCACTTCTGCCTGCAATCCAAATCAATTATTCAATTTGCTCATTGTAGTTTTTCATTTATAAGTGGTTCATTCACCAAATTTCAACATAAAAATAAATACAAAACATTTCAATCCTTTTCACTATTGATGAAATTGGATAAATTAAAAATAAAAACAAAGAACTTAATAAAGTTGCACCATATATTTCCCCATGCATTTCTGACATCTAATTGGATAATTCTTGTTTCTTTACTCTGGTTTTTCTCAAATATAATAAATAATGGTCTTTGTAAACTATTACATTAATATACTATTTTCTTTAACTTTTCTTGTACTGTAAGGGATTGACTTGCATCCATCCTTCCAAGAATCTAAATAATAAAATATGAACACAAAAATGATATAATAATAATGCAGGACAATACTAAAGTCTTGTAAGTTAGTACAAAATTCCCTGACTTTTCTCTTTGGATGCCCAATCAAATGAGTTGATGAAGGATTTAGTCAACCCCCACTAGTTTCATCACACTCATTCCTAAAAATGAATAGCCAAGATTCTGATTCCAACAACTACACCAAAACTAAACGACCCTGATAATGACTTGTAAATTTAATTACATGAATTTATTAAAGGTTTCTTTTTTCCTCAAGCAAGTTACTTAAAATCGAAAGAAAAGATGAAACACCACTTGTAATCGTAGAGTGATGATAAACTATCATGCCATAATTAGATTTAGTCTATCTCCCAAATTTTGATATTGAAATTTAAGAATGAACGAATATAATTTTTTTATAAATCACGTTTCAAGTTGATGTTTATTTACACTGTTTGACGCATTTCAACTCAAATGATAATCTAGAATGTCTTCTAACAAATCTGAAAAAAGTAACGTTGATAGATTAAGAATTTAAGAGTACTATCTTAATTCACATTTAAAATAATTTAAAGATGAAAATGTATGAGACGAAAGGTGATACTACTCACTAGCCATTCACGGTGTCCTTGCAAGCCTTCAATGTCAAGAAGCTTGACAGCAACAGGTTGTGCCTTCAAACCGAGTCTGAGATGATCATCTACGTAGCCCTTATGCACAGTTCCAAACCCTCCTTCTCCCAGCAAGAAGTTGCTGCTGAAATTCTGCGTTATGGCACGCAACTCACTCAGCTGAAAATCAAACAAATCCGACCCAAAAGACTGTGCAAGATCCTCATTGATTCGCACAGACGAAGAACGACTGAGATCAGAGAAGGAGAGTCTCCTGAACGATGGCAAAGGAGCAATGTTCTTTGACAAGTCAGAACGTGAAGGCTTGCACCTGCTGAAGTTCTTGAAAACCGTTTGGTCCTCTGTGGAGCAGCAATTTGCAGTGAAGGGTCTCCATGCCTTTGATGGTTCCTTCATTTCCTAAAGTTATAAGGTCTTGTGAGAAAGAATTGTGCTCTTCTGCAAAATATAAGTACCAAGAATATTGTACAATATATGGTAAAGTTTTCCTACATTTGATGGAGACTTGGGAAAAGATATTCTTTCTTCAACTGCTCTCTAACCACTCTGGTAATTTTTGGAGACATTATTATATGTTTTCATATGTTTGTTTACTTATGTATACCTTGTTTTGTTCTCTATTTTGTCATCTATGTAGTGTCTTCATGCACAATACACCAATGTCTTTTTGTACGTAACATTACTATAGGTCCACGACACACACCTTTCACATAAACATATACATATACATATGTATATGTATATGTATGTATTTATTAATTCAGTTATTTCAGGACTGACATGAACACTGATATTTATGCTGTTTGACAGTATGAAAAGTTTTACAGATATTTTGTATAAATGAGTGTATTATAGAAGAAGTTATCGAGTATAATAAGATTGTATGTAGTGAAAGTTACTAATTTTAGAGTGAAGTTGTTACTGTAATCATGGCCAGGTGGCGTAAGGATACATTTAATTATAGTGTATAATAATTCAGATAGGATAGAAGCTTATCTGTTCCATGAGGAGAATATTATGGTTTGATGCATAATTAATGTTAACAGGTGTGATTAAGAAAAGTTAATGAATGTGATTGAATAGAGTATATGTGTGTGGTAATGATTTGGTAACCTAAGTAACGTATAAATGAGAACAGTGACGAAGGGAATGATAGCATCAATTTGTGTCTTGATTCGGAAATACAAGAATTAATGTGAAGAGGAGCAGTTGCAGGTTGAAGTGCTGGATAAGGTATTCGACAAGGTGGTCCAAAAAGTCAATATTATAATGAACACAAAACTAGGTAGTGAATGAGGTATACACATTACGTACAATTTCAACAACCAGATAAAAAGTTAAACCAGTCCAATGTTAATTTTGTCAAACTTTGAAAACTTGGTCATGTCATGGCAATATCATTTGAATCACTTTCATCCTAAAATCACTTTCAATGTTGCTTCATATAGCTTCTAGTGTGTGTATTCAATTAATCACAAAATCAGTTTAAAATTGTTAGAAATAAACTTAACTCATTCTTACAAAATCGGCTTGTAGGGTAAAATTTGCATCTCACTTATATATTCTGAATTGGCTTTATATATTCTGAATTGACTTATCTCTAATCGATGTGGGACTTCCAACAAAAGTTGAAAGAAATCAAATGTGATGATTTTGTATGCAACCAGATGTATTATGTAAGTTATGTATGTTTCTGTATATAATTAAGGAAGTGGGTTTGTTAGTGCTGTTTATATAAATTTAACATGTGGATTTGTTTCTAAAACTTTTATTAAAATATTAGTGTTATTCTATCTTTTGTTAATTATTCTGCTAAGTTACTAATAATTTATCTTTTGCTTTTTAACTTTTCTTTTTCTTTGTGTTAGATTTTCTTTATTTCTAATCATTATCCAAACCAAATTGGACGTAGATTTGTCACAGCAATGTGTTGCATTTTTTTTTTTCATAACGTGGAATATAGTTAATATAACATGCTATAACACAAGGAGAAGTTTACATGTTCATAATGTTCTTTCTTTTTATATTTTTCCAAACAAAAATTGAGTGTTAACTAAAATATCACGTGTCTCCTTTCTTTTCCTTTTTTCATTATTTTATGTATAACCATTATTTAAATTTTAATAGTCTCGTTTTAATAATTATAAAGAAAAAGAAAAATTCAAAAATAAACAAAAGCCAATGTATACTTTTGATGTTAAAATACAATCAATGTATACATTTGAATAACACTAATTAAAACAAAAATGTTTCAAATTCAAAAGAGAGAAATTCTTTAACCTTTCATACTTTCACCAGGGAATATTTATAAAAGTCTAATTTCATTTCTTCATGCATATAGACACTTCTCTTGAAAAAGTCAAATACAAGTCTTTGGTGGACAAGGTCAACAGCCATATCTTCTTGAATAGTTCCTTTACAATACCAATCTGATCCATAACTTCAAGCTAAAGAAATCAGAAATTATTAAATGATACAATTTCAATTAGAAAAAAAAAATACATTGACTAAAAGGACCACCCAATACTATGAAACATATATACAATAATCTCTCAAAATGAATCCACCCAAAACCAATCAAGAAACAAAATCACAAGTATTTGATTCTTTTTGGGGTTCATTAAGAACTGGTTTGAATGCAGAAAGATCAATTTTTGCTGATTCCTGCTTCACCCATTGGACAACCCTCTCTGCTTCTCTGTTAACCTTTTCTTCCTCTTCCAGAGCTTTCTTGAACCTCTTTTCTTGTTCTTTCACAGAAAACGTGCTTCTGTCAGATAGCATCTCATCGTTCTTTCCCCAATGAACGTCTTCTGAACTCAACACTTCTTTCTTTCTGCCATTCCCACCAACAACACTCTTCTTGGTGGAAGAGAAGCAAAAGCAACATGCTGATCCTCCTTCGTACTCTGACTCCATCATCAAGTTCTGGGGATCACAAAAACCAACCCTTCTAGTTTGTTGAATAAGTAATTAAAATGATTGAAGAATGTGAAAAATTGTGGAGTTGTTGAGATGAGGTGTTATTTGAAGAAAAGGAAAGAGAGATTAATATGAATGTGTTGGTTTTGGTTGAGATGTTGGGACCCATTTGAAGCAATTTGATTGAAATTGTTAACATTGAATGAGGTGGTGATGTGTTTATGTCAAAGATTCTATATGCCATGTGGGAACTCTCATTTCATTTTTTTTATTTTATTTTAATTTTCTTTGAAAGGTAATAGGAGATGGTGATGGAGACCTAAACAAAAATTACATTCCTTATGAAGACAACAAGAGTCAGTACAGTTAAAAGATATTTCAGCCAAATCAACATTCACCATTGATTGAATTCAATATATTAAAATGATAATTAGTTAAAAATTACAGTAAACTAATATATTAATTTAAATTTTTAAAATTTAATAGTTCTTGAATAGTACTCTTTGAATGGAATGGGATCACTTTAAATTTTAAATAACAATTAATGATATTTAGAAAAATAATATGATTAAGAATATTAGAAGAAAATATTTAGAATATTAAAGTAAAGGCACCTTTAAAAAAAACAATAAGGTTGATATTTAATTTGACAATATTTTTAAATTTTTTCGAATAATTGTTTTAATTTTATGGTATAGATATTTCTAAATGTAGTAAATTGTGATATACTCACTATAATTCTACTTTTATTCTCCATCACTATTTCTATTTTTTTATAACTCTAATTATATCCACTCTAATTCTATATTTCCTTTTACTTCCTTTTTTATTTCTTATTATATGTAATATTTTATCTATATCTTTATTTTACCAAAGAATAAATTACCATTAATTTCAAAATTCCATTTTTTTTAAATAAATTACATTTTTTCACCATGATAAATACTACATTACATTTTTTATCTCAAAAAAGTCTACATACTAAAGATTAATGTATTTCGCACTTTAATTACTAATATAGAAATGTATTTGAAGTAGGCGTTTTCCTCTTCAGTTGAATTCCTATTTATTAAATTTAAAATTTTAGGAATTTTATTAAATTTAAAATTTTAGGAAATGGAACAAAATTTTTGGTTGAAGAAGTAAAACTGTACAATAATTTTATTAAATATATCATCAATTATAAAATGAAACTGCAGATCAAGATAGAAAATAATACCAACAATTTCAATTAAATCATAACTCATCAAATTAACCACATCTCAATCAACTCTTGAATGTCTCATTATAACTGTAATTAACATAAATCTTTTCTAATTTCAATACTGTGAGAAGTAAAATGAGATAAAAAAAAAAAAAGTTATGGCGTCCAGAAGAAAATATACCACGTGTCCGTATCTACAGGCACTACGTGAAGTAGTGGGTCCCAAAAATGCGCGCGTGGACCCCACTCTCCAAAACGGCGCAATTAGCCGTTGGCAACCGAACCTCGTCACGCTCTTGTTGCTGTTCTCTTCTTCCTCTTTTCCATTCACACACACTTTTCACAACAACACTCACTCACCTTAAGCAACACAAACAAACCACAGTGCATTCCCGACAAAACAACAATGGTGGGTTTCTACGACTTCTCCGACACCGACAACGAGTCCGCCATAGAAGAAATTATCTCACAGGCCCAAGATGCATGCGTTTTGGACCAACTCTCCGCCATCAACTGCGCCGGAATCACCAACTCCGTCCTCCCTTCCCACCTCGAAACCCGTTTCCGCAACCTCAAATCCTTTCCACCGACCAAAGCTCGCACATTTCCAACCCCCACTTCAAGAAACGAGCCAAGTTTCAATTTTTCGTCCTCCAAACAGAATCCAGATTCTGGGTACACTTCTTCGCATGACAAAAAGGGAGTGGAAGAAAAAGCCAAAGATGAGTCTGTTTCTTCGCCCCCTTTTACACCTTCTTCCTCTGAGGAAAGTTCCATGTCTTCCATTTTCAAACCGGCGCAAAAGAACGGTTCCAAACAGCACTCTCCTTTGAGGTCTTCCGGTTCCCCTTCTCCTTCGCCTCCTCGGAGGAGGGGTTGCCTGTGGTGCTCTCCCAAGAAGAAGGAGCAGAAGAAGAAAGGTAAGGAGAATTGGGGTGACGAGATTTTGTCTTCATTGGGAAGCTTCTCCATGAAGGAACAGCAGAAGATACTGAAGAAGGCGATGAAGGAAGAAGAAAAGGTTAGCCGCGAGGCTGAAAAGATCGTGCAGTGGGCCAAGCAAGCATCTTCAAGAATGAAAGCTTCTGACATTGATGATGAACTCACCGATTAAAGCATTGAATGTTGGGGTCTCTATGTCACTTTACTCTTCTGATGTTCAGATAAAAGAAAAGCAAAAATTGTATTTGTTGTCTTGTTTTTTTGGGGACAGTGGGTCTGTTAATTTCATTTTGCATATTGTCCCAATATTGCGTTTGTTATACTTTGCATCAATATAAAGATTTTACTTAGTTTATGGATTGCCTCGTTTGGCTGTATTGAGTTTATACAACTGATAATAGATATGGTTTTTTGCAATTTTATTTCGATTTGGTGTAGTTGTTGTATTTTAGATGTTATATTACTCTAATCGTGGTTTTACTATAGTTTGCCGGTTGGTAATATGTCGCAATTAAATGGTCTTCTTTGTTCCAATTTGATTTTTGTTTTGGACTTCAATCTGTGATGTGTCAAGGTTATATGATTAATCATAAGCATAATTTAGTTTTCTGAGTCGTTATAAACTTTAAAATACATATTTCACTGATTTTCAATTTTGTTTGTGGGTAGGAGGACTTCAATTATGCACAATTGTTTTTAATACTGTCCTTACAATATACATGAAAAATAATTGTCACGAATAGAAATAAAAGTATAATATTATGGTCCTCTCATGACACTCTTAACTTTATTTTATTTATTTATTTCATACATGTTCAGGGCAAAGATAACCCTTTAAGGAACTTATCTTGCAAGATAACAAAGATAACGTTTAAGGAATTTATGTTGTAAGCTAACACGGTGTGTGAAATCCAGTTTATTTGAATCTATGATTCTAGTCTTGTCTAAACCTTCATTTAGTTTTCAGATAAACCATCAACGCCATTTAAATTTCTGGGTCCCAATAACAGGCCAACTTTATTTCTGCCAGACTAGAAAGACATGATGCAACTAAAATATAAAATACTTTTTCCATATAGATAAATCGGAAGATTTCATAATACAGTGATTCTTGCCATGTCTTACTTACGAATTACAAACAATCCTATAGAATATGGACAGCATAAAAGTAACATTTAGCCACCTCACTAAGCTTTTCATCTCCAAAACTAAGTTCCTCAGAATGACAAAGGGTCTAAAAGAAAATGCATATAATATATCAATCTACAAATTCAAACTGTTATTTCCTATTGCAATTAAGCTCACATCACATATACAACACACTGCACAGATGACAGAACCACCCAAAAATAATAGCAAGCATATGCTATGGCTTTTCAAATGCACCTATTCCGTGAGTATAATATACAATTTTCACCTCACCTAATCAAAAGACCAATGTTGGTATTGAGTGACGTTATTCTGGTACCTTGTTGGCAGGTATCAAGTCCTGTCTCTGTACATAAGCAGTGGGAAACCATCCAGCATTGCCTTGGAATTCTCCTTCAGACCATCCATTCGGACCAACCTGCAAATGTAACCAACATACAGTGGTGAAAAGCTTCAATATTTCAGTAGTCTATTTCTTATGTTTAAGTAACAGATATTAGGTATTAGAGCAGTTGAAGGTATGAAAATCAAATAAATAAATTAACTTCAAAAGATTATTCACTTTTGGTCATTTTTCATATAAGTGAATTTTGATTTAATTTGAATGATATCTCTACTTTGCTCCTCTGCTTCTGCATCAATAGCCAAATGCTTTTTTATGAATCACAAGTCCAACCAATGGCAAAAAAGGTCCATCTTTAGCTCTTTATAAAAGCTTAAAAGTAACCTTATGAAGAGTCTGTTTGTGTAGAGTAAAAGTGAAGATGGATCACAAATAGCTGAACAGTTCTTAAAGAAATATACCTGGCGAACTACAACAAAATCATCAACTGATAGGCTTAACTCCCCCTCAGCTTGAGCATCAAATGGATGTACGACCTACAAGACAGATAATAAGGAACATGAATCAGTCCAGAAGATTCACATAAATGGAAGATTGTACGGCACTGAGTTCTAACAAATTTTGGATTATATCATATGAAGAGACATAAACTTTTATTTTGTACAAGTTTTTTTTGTCCTAGACCTCAGGTGAGACAATTATGCTATAATGGGAAAGATAAGAACACTATTATTAGCAAAAAAGTTCTACCCAAATACTTTGCACAAAGATTTGTCAATGTTTATGTGTACGAACGTGAATGTAATGATCTCATCACATTCATTATTTTACACATCTTGTTTTCAGCAGTACCTTCACCAAAAAGTATATGACAAACACAATTTGATAATGAAAAGAGGTATCTGGAGTTAGAAGCCAAATACTTTATGGCTTAAAATATATATAATATAACAAATATCCACAAATTCAAATATGCTGATAAGTATTAGCCAGTAATAGTAATATGAAGATCAGCATATGATATTGGTACCATTAAAAGGAAAAATAAATATCTGTATAGGCTTCATCTTGAGCTACAGTGAACTGGAAGAATATAGCTGGCATTATAAGAATATGTAGAGATAGTATTATTCATATGTTCACACATGACTTACCTTTGCAAAAAAGTAGGTGCCTGTTTGACTGTTGTGTTTATAATCAATGCCATTTGAAGCAGTATTCTCATCTGCAGGTTGATTATGTCCATCTCTTGGCGGTGGAACTGATGTAGCCTCTTTTGGTTGTTTCTCATCAGTTATCTAATTCCACATAACATCCAATATAAGATCCAGATTATTAATTTGATCGGCAACCTTGAATAATGGTTAGAATATATTCTAGAATTTAACATGCAGAATGGGCACAGGAACTAGTATCTATTTATTTTTCTGATTTGAAGGAAGAGTAAGGCTATATGCTGACTGACCTCAGTATATACTTTCTCTAGAATAATAAGGACATGCTGATGATAGGCTCTCTCTGCATCCACCTGCCATAAGGGGGAACAGATGAAAAAAGAAAGAATAGGCTTAGGGGAAGATTTCCTCAAGGCTCAAGAACCATACAACACAAAATTTAAAAAGAAAATAATGCATCCAACATATTCAGTTAAGAAAACATCAGTTACTATAATGAATGTAGGTTGTCGTTAGGGTTTTAATCACCATCATGTCAAGAAATCTAATTAGCTCATAACCAACCAAACCATAAGTATAGTGTAAAGATGTTTTCTTTTCTTTTCCTGGTTTTCATAGAGGAAGCAACTTGGTCCATGGCACAGTAAAAAAGAGTACAAGATTCCCACCTAGTGGGATCTGTGGCGGGCAAATCTTACCCCCACAACCACAAGTAAAGATAGTCCTAGGATTTAAACCCATGACCTCTAGGTCACAAGAGTTGCACTAAGGCCCACCCTCTGGTAAATGGCAACAACTTTTGTAAATGTAACATCATCTCTGGTATGAACAACAAATTTTGATGTTAGAAGATATGTTAGAATCCTACAGATATAGTACTTGTTGATATTAGAATGAATTAGATTGACTCTATATTATGTTGTTATGTATAATAATAATAATACTATAATACTAAATTTTGCTGTTAACCATCAATCAGCAATCACATTGCCAATAGTGTAATGCCACAAGGAACTTAGAAATACCATTGTACGAAGGCTCTGGAGAGTCATCTGTTGCTGTTGTTCTTCAACGGACAACATAGCAGCGGTAGCTTCTTTACCAAGTGCTGCCAAGGCAGATTTAAGTTCTTTCAACCTTGTTTCTGCATTCTGAAGCCTCACAGAACTCTCTGCAGAAACAGAAGAATTCCTCAACTTTGATCGACGCCTCAAAACTTCAGCAGCCTGATGAGAAGATATCTATGATAAATATCATGCATAGCATACCACCATATGCATGCCATTGTAGCAGTAAATTATTACCTGTGCTTCTACTTCTTGATGAAGTTTATCATACCGGTGAGTGAGATGGCGTGCATCCTCCAAAGGAGCTCCTGTTATTTGTGCCCGCAGTGGCTCAGAGATCTATACAAAACCTGAAGCAGAGTTAGAAGCAAGAAAGGCTATATTTCACAAAAATGACCTCTTTAAGACTATACTTGAGAGTACAAAAGAAATTCCCCAAAAGATTACCTGATCACCTAAGATCCCGAGCAAAGTTTCCCTCTCATTTTCCATCATATCATACGAGTTACCAAATTGAAGAGAAGCCCTTGCAAGAGGGTAACCACTACCAAGATTCTCAGTCCCATACCTACAGCAGTCCCTAGCCAACCTCCTCACTGAATCACAGAGAACAAAATATTAACTGAGGCATAAACCAAAATAACAGAGGTACAAAAGGCCAAAAGCAAAAGTTACCTATCTCCATCTGCTTGGAGCTAACAGAGATGAACCCTTCTATAGCTCGAACAATATGCCGCTGAAAATGCTGTTAAAAGACATAGGTTAAAAACATGACAAAAAAAGTTTCCTGATGAACCAGTTAAAGAAGATACATGGAGTGAAAATACAAAAGCACCTTAGCTGTCTTTGTGGAAGTGTATAACTTCTGAAGGTGCTGGTGACATTCAATTTCAGATTCATCAGTCATGAGCGGTTCATTGCTAATTTGACCCAACTGTCTAAGTATGGCCTGCAAGACAACAACATCATGGTAGAAGACCAAAGTCAAACAAATAAAACCACGAGATTGACCAGGAAAACCAAACCCAAATACAACCAATAGAAACAAACATGCAGAAAAAATACTTCGTGTTTAAGGTTCCCACTCCCATCAGTTCAAATCAAAGCAAAAGTAAAAATTATACTTTTCATACAAAATCCCACTGTTAAAAATTCAAGTTGAAATAACAAAAAGTAATATTATGATCCCATGCTACAGAAACACTCATAACCTAAAGAGTAAATAGTAACAGTACTCAATTGAGAAGCACCCCACAAAAAAAAATTCCAGTTTCATCTAAAAAGAAGACTAGGAATGATGATGACCTGCTGTTGCCTTGCAACTTGCTCCCTTAACTTGCTTGCTTGCTTCCGTATAGCATCCATTCTTCACCCTTTAATTACAATAAAAACAGCTACTTTGTTGCAGTCCAAACAGAAAATCATCAGAAAAAGATAATCTTGTATTGGGGTTTCAATTTATTCATGAAAAGGTGGAAAGAAGAGGATTGATAATTACCTGTAACTACCTGGCTGGCTGGGTCTTTCTAGATAGAGAGAGGGAGTAAAAAAAGGTGCCCACTTTGGAATAGTTGTGAGAAGAGAACAGAAGAAAACAGAGAAATTATGATAATAATTGAATGAATGAGTTATGAGAATGAAAGCGAAAACTGAATCATGTTGTAGGAGAAAGGAGAGAGAATCTTGTGGGCAAAAAAGCGTTCTTTTTAGACTATCACAGCACCGCACACGGACACGCGCTTGACTTTTCGACAAAAACCTAGTTAAAAATTGTTTCTTTGCTTCTTTTTTAATTATAGAAATGAAAGATAAAAAGAACAAATAAGACCATGTTATAATTTTATAATTTATTACTAAAATTTAAAATATTTCTCCTCAGCCAAACGAACTCTATATTTTACAATTCTACCAATTAAATAAATGATTTCCTGTTCACATGGTTAAATGGATTAAAACGATTTATTTTAATAAAATTAAGATTTAATTACTTTTTTTTTCCTTATATGTCAAGTTGATTTTCTTTCCTTTTATAATTTGATTTAATTTGTCTTTATTATTTTTTAAATAATTTAATTTAATTATTACCATTAGTTTTAACTATATAAAAATTAGTGTCACGTATTAATTTATAAAAATCTCTTTTACATGGGTCACTTTACAATTATGTCATAACATATTCAGTGTGACGTAACAGTAACATTATGATGTAACATATTGTTATATGAACAAAATACTAATTTAATCTTTACATTTATTTCTTTAGATTTAATTTAGTTTCAATTTTATAAAAATCAATTAATATCATTCTTCTTTAAATTGAAACAATTTTTTTTATAAATATTATGATGTCATTTTTACTAATATATATATATATATATATAATATTGCATTAACAACAATTTGCCCTATTTTTTAAAATTACCGTAAAAAATTAATGGATCCTTAATCTAATTTCATTAAGAAATAGTATTGCATATCTTTTATCACAGTGAATGAATGTTATTTTAAATTGCTTTACTGCAAATAAATAATTTGATCTTTTTGAACGCCTCTAATGTATATTTATTCCTTAAACAATTAATTGAAGTTCCTAGAAGTATAAAAAAAAATTACTTCGTGTTATTAAGTTTTCTAAAATTATTTATTGTTAAAATATAATTTTAAAAACTAACTTAACGAAAAAAAAAGTATACTATTGTCATTAAACTATAATAATTAGGAATCATTTTGTAAAATTTACATAGTCAGATACTAATATTTTGTATTATTTCAATAAATTAACAATGTATCACACATATAAGACTCATTTGATTATTTACCCTTTGTTTTAATCAATAGGATCTGAATTTTGGTCCAAAGCATGAAGTTTACGACAAGCACAAGTGGATAAAAGAATGTAAAACACTAGACCAACCTGAAAGGTGAGAAGCACACTAGTTAGATGAATTGTTTTATGGGACATATATTACAAAAATAAATCACAAGAATCACCTGCAAGGGTAAGCCATCTGAACTTGTACACATTCATATACACTTAAATTGGAGTGAACAAATAGTAATAAAGATTACAATGCTAGCAAATAGAAAGGGAAAAATAACAACACAAGGGGGAAGACTGGAACGGCAACCGATCGAGTGACACAAGCAACTCCAAAGACTTAGAAACTTTGAACATGTCCAATGATGACATGTGACAGGGAACCACAACTTCTATAGTGACGTGGTGTAATGAAGGACCTCTTTCACTAAATTCCAGTTAAGAATGAATGCAACCGAGAGGAAAAGTAACACTGCAAACTCCGAGCCTCTTTCATAGCTTCTGACTTTCAAGTAATTTGCAGTGACATGGATGCAAACACAATAGCATACTTTTAGTTTGTCTTTGCAAGCTTTCTAATCGGAGCTGGAATCATAGAAGTCACTGGGGCATGGAGTTACGACCTCTGATTCAAACAATTGCACTACTCGATGCATAGTGGGTCGATCTTCTGGACTTGAGGAGACACACTGAATAGCCACAGAGAGCAAGGCATCAAGGCTCTCCATTTGCACCCCATCACATAGTGGGTCAACAATTTCCCTCGGCCTATTTTCTGTAATTAGAAAATTCAACTGCAAGCATAGCAAATATGTTGAGTTTGAGTACTGATCCATTACATTGGAATAGCAACATGATCGGCTTGCTTAATAATCATCTAAAAAGTACACAGCAGGTGTATATACCTAAAACATGAAATTTGGCTCATCTGAAGTGCACTGGTATTGCGCGAAGTGATAACCATTTATTAGAAAATAATGCGTTTATATAGTTGTAAAATTTATGCATTTGCTGAACAAATTATGAAATTGTTAAAACCCTCGGTTATTGATTTTCCAGGGAATTATTATCACTCCACACTTTACTCTCTAAGAGAACCAATCCCAACAAGATGACAATAAATTTCAATTACTCACTCAACCCACACTATGCTGATTATATTGGCTGCCATAAGGAAACCCATTGGACAACATAAGGTGTTATACTATCAAAGTTAACAAAAGATACCTTAATGGGTGTTTATATTTAGTTATTCAAAAAACAAAACAAAAAAATGGAGAGATCAAAACTTGTACTAAAATTTAATATTTAGGTAAATGACATACCCAACCAACAATATTGAGACCCTTTTCGATGAATGCTGCATCTGTTGGCCGCTTTCCACTCAGCACTTCAAGTGTCAACACACCAAAACTATACACATCAGACTTCTCAGTTGCTCTACCGCTTTGCATATACTCTGCCATGAAATAACGGATGCTTGGTTAGACAACCATGGAGTTAAAAGGAGTGAAAAATGAAAGAAAAATTGAAAATAACTTCTCCATAGATAAAATTAGTTTATACAAAAACTAATTTCTAGAAGTTTTCTTATGTAATTTTTCTAAATTTGTACTTTTAACTTGCACTATTATTAGCCTATAGAGAAAGATAGTCATGTGAATTATATTATATCATATGAACTTGCAACTTCTCTTCATACAAATGCTATAAATGACAAAAGAGATAACGGAGTAAACGTCCAGGCAGTTTAAGACCACCTAGTGACTAGTTATACACATACATCCAACAACAAAACAACTTCATTAAGAGTTTAAATGCTAAATACCATCAACCATGCCCCCAGCGGTGATCAGAACTTCTACATTGCTTACCTGGAGCAAGATAACCAAATGTTCCAGCAACAATAGTGGTGATGTGCGATTCTTCATCCTCCAGCAGTTTGGCAAGTCCAAAATCAGATACCCGAGCTTCCAAGTTTCCATCAAGCAAAATGTTACTCGATTTAATGTCTCGGTGTATAATCCTAGGGGAGCAATCATGATGTAAGTAAGCAAGCCCTTTTGCAGCTCCCATGATTATATTTAAGCGTGAATCCCAGTCTAGTTGCTCAGCCCTTTCTGTGTGATGCATCAAAAACACCATTATCGCACCAAAATGATTTAATCAAAGATAAGATCAAGTGAAAATGTAAGTTCACAAAAAGTAAGTTTTCAGAAATGATTATAGTTGATATTGATACACAACATACAATTCACTTCAAACATATTAGTATCTGTATGACACTTCAGAATTGAACAAAGCTTTAGAAATATATCCAATCGAACAAACTAAAAAGAATATTGCATTGTATTGGCAACCAAGGAAAGCCACATTGAGCAATATTTAATACCTTTAAGAAATACTCCTTTTAGGCTCAAATATATGTAAACATACATAATTTCACACGTTCATTTGATTTTCTTGATATCTTATAATAAAAGAACTACATGCTCTAAACTACCCATAATCAAATTTATTTTGAAGATGAAGCTCACATTTGAATTAACTTAAGAGTAATTTTGAATAATGACATTAAATAGGGTGAACTAGTTTAAAATTGCTTATATTTAAGTCCACCAAATCTTTTACTTATATTTTTCAGTCCAAAGGAGTAACTATTAAATAAAATGAAACTTCCTTTTTAGGACAGATCGTGCTTCCTGTAAATGAGCCCTTTCCAGGAAAACTAGTTATAAAGCATTTCCCATTTGGCGTAATCACTATTATACAGAACATAAATTCACAAACATTTTCAGATTATTGATGTCTACTTATATCCACTATTTAATATGATATTGTGCTCCTGGAACTAGAAGGAATGCCATCTAGGTTGAGCAACAATGCCTGCTGTACTAGCTTTCATGTTAATTGAATTTGCACCAATAAATGCAGCATAAATGAAAAGGCCTTATTTAACAACCAAAGCATGATATCCCAAGCAAATATAAGCTATAATAACCAAATCCTGATTCATCAAAAGCGTTCCATATAAAATAATCATCAGTTGAGTAGGTATTTCATATCCAAAAAGCATTGAAGATTCACATGAGCTGCTTTGGTGAAACAATGGTTGCCATATTTGCTTAATAATGAATACTCATAACAAATTACATAGATATTTATGTTTTGACCTATTTTCAGAGAGTTACTAAGCGTTCTTAAGTGATCAGTTGGTTTATAAGGAGAACTAAATGATAACTACCACATGAACCATTTACTCCGTAATTACCAGATGCCCACCTTAAAGTTTCATACTTCTACCCAAAAATACAGGCATTCAACAAGAGATCTTACCATGAAGAGCTTCATCAAGACTACCACCTGGTAGGTAATCATATATTAACAACTTCGATGTTGGTGAATTGCAATATCCTCGTAAGTTCACTAGATAACGATGTTTGATGCTACCAAGAATTTCAAGCTCCCTCTCAAAAAAACGATCAAACCCCTCATTCAACTTTACAATCCTTTTCAAAGCAAAGACATTCCCATCGTCCATTGCAAGCTTGTAAACAGTTCCAAATCCCCCAATCCCTATTATGTGTTCTTCATTCAAAGTCTCTAGTTTCTTAATGATGTCTTTTGAAGAATATGGCAGGTCTCCATGAAACATCACAATTGATGCACCTACAAGACATTTGGACATTTTAATTTTTACGGATTTCTCAAAGCATATATAAAGTAGAAAAAAAAAAATAGAAAACTCAAATGGGGTCTATGTGCAAGCTAACGAGAGATAAGGAGTAAACCTGCGCCAACATCCATTGCGAGGCTTATTCTGTCATTTTTACCAAACTTCTTGTAGAGGAAACAACCCCAGAAGCACATAAGTGCTACCAAAAGTAGAGCTCCCACAGTTGCTGATGCACTGATGAGCAGCCGGCCAGAATATTTCTTCTTTCCCATTTGATTTTGGTCTATAAGTGCAAAGTAATAAAAATAAAAATGGTATTTTGACAATGTAATTAAATTGTCTGTATTATATACAACAGAGTCAAAACCATTGTCATGAAGACAAAATTGAGTTGGTAAATCCATTTCAGGCGATGACAACATACAAAAAATGAGACATAATAGGACCTGAGAATTATGAAGTGCCTGACCCGCATCAAATAGTATAGCATACTCAGGGGAGTACTTATATGCTTTGCTCCCTCCCTTACCAGCTAGCTTTCATATTTTACTTAATATGTGTCACGTGACTCACATCACATGAGTATCCCCTAATATGCAATTATTTTTTTTAGCATGTTTTTGATTAATTTGTAAACTTAAATTTGAATAAAATTCAATTTGCAAACTGAGTTTGCAAAAGCAGACTCAATATTGAAACTTGGTTTGATGCCTAATAATTATGCAATCAAATCATATCTCTAGCATTATCATTCCCATTTCTTTTCTTTTGCTACCCCTAAGCTTGGCATTA
>Ga0214545_1001090_pt1 | contig 48990 bp, 25 predicted proteins | sample CNSS4metaG_FD_160064 | JGI IMG/M metagenome (GOLD analysis project Ga0214545, IMG submission 160064) | Root nodule microbial communities from cowpea collected in UCLA plant growth center, Los Angeles, California, USA - CNSS4 | ecosystem: Host-associated > Plants > Roots > Nodule | place: USA... | reverse complement strand
AAAAAAATATTTAATATATATATATATATATATATATATATATATATATATATATATATATATATATATATATATATATATATATAGTTACATATTTTTGTTACACTATCGGGTCATTTAGGAATAATCTTTAGTTTCAAAATTTTTTAGTTAAGACAGTTGTCATTAAAATGCATTTTTATTTTTTCAGATTTAGTTTAGAAATATCTTTTATTAGTATATGGGTAAACTTCTATGCTACTATGATGCAAGAGAAGCTGTGGGGAACTACATGTAAGAAGAAAAATTATTAGTTATAAATTGATATTTTTATATTAAACTATTGAATGCGTTAGTAGTTTCCGTTATATGCAATGTTTTTCTTCTTCTTTTTTTTATCATCATGTGTTATTTGCTTGTGTAAAGAAAAAGATGCTTCTATGTTAATGATACTTTGACTTTAGTCATAAGTGTTTCCAACTCTCTTTAATGAAAAGCTTATTAGTTTTTATGTTTAAATACTCGATGAAACACTTCAAATGTATGCCAAAAACAATGTGTATATAAGAAATTTGATAGGGTGCAGGAAAAAACTTTTTAATAATGATCAATGATATAGTTATAATCAGTGGTAAGACGTTTGGAGGAATCTCCAAAACTTTGTTGTCAACTTATGTCTCATTGAAGACATTGTCATTTTGTTGTTTGTGCAAGTACAAAAGATGAAACTATTTTATGCCTCATTAATGTAGAAAAACATATTGTGCTTTGTGTTTTCAAGTTGAATGTTATGTTGCATTCACTTTATGTTCATTATAGTTAGTGTTATTGAAATTTTGTGTGCTTTTAACTTTTTTATTACGTGCTTCTGATTACAAATTTTATATCAGATCATCTTTTGCTTTATTGTCTTGGATTTTGAGTCGGGTACTTGGTGCATCTGTTGGATTTTGCGTTGGTGGATTTAACAGTGTAAAAGACGTGGAATTGAAGTTTAAGAAGGTTCTATTCTTTACTTTTATTCACTTTCATACTTCTTATTTTCTAGTTACAAAATTTACAGGACATGTTATTATCAGCCAATTGCTTGAACTAATAAAATTCACTCATTATTCATTGAATTTTATCACGGAAATTGGTGTTTTTTGCATTACATAAATAAGAAACTACATTTATAACAAAAGAGATATCATTCTCTATGGAATTACAATCTTATATAGTGATGTACAGCAATTGGTTGTAAAAAAATATTAAATGCATCTACAACTAAAAGAAAGCTGCCAAATTTTTACTTCTGCAAGTGATAAAAAATAATACACTATTTGGCTCAACTGATCTAGTTTTTCTTTATACAACCCATTTTGAAAATCCCAGTTCAAATTCTTTTTTTTTTCTTCCAGCTACTGCCCTGTTTGTTTGTCTTTAAAGCCATATCAATCTATTGTTTCAATTAATGACATGTGCAGGGTGCTGTTGAATCTCTATCTGTTGGTGAAATTAAACTTAGTTTCCGTCGTTATTTGGTTGATCATAGTACGGGTTTTCGTTCTTGGGACCCAAAGTTGCAACTAATAATATGCAACATAGAAGTTGTTACACGACCTCCAATTAAAAGCACTGAGGTAAAAAAGAAGAAGCCTAAAAAATCCAGTAGTGGTTCTTCTGGCAAGGGAAAGGGAAAGGGAAAGGGAAAGTGGAAGACTATAAGCAACATTGCAAAATATTTGTCACTTTGTGTAACAAATGTAGTTTTGAAGGTATGCATCTTTGTATCATTTTATTTTTCTTGTTCGACCAAACATACCTTAATTTTAGTACTTCCATGTTTCACTAATGGTGTCTTTGATTTTTTAATAACATGTAATACCATATTTAGAATGATGCTAATGAACAGTAAAACAGAGTTTAATATGGTATGTTTTTGCTTTTTAATTCTACTAGGACTGACATATTATTTGAAAATATTGTTTTGGACATTGTGAATGTCTTTTTGAATATTGCAGACACCTAAATTTACTCTTGAAATTGGGAAGTTGAATGTGGACATATCTAAAGCGGCTGGAACCGAGTCAGATTTGCTAGTTAGGGTTCAAATACTACCCATTGTCTTTAACCTAATTCAGCCTCAAATTAGTAATGAATTATCTGAATCTAGTGGTGGAGGAAGCAATACTTCTACCCAAACAACTGTTGCTTCTACAGAAAAGACTTCTGCTACTTTTGTCTGTGAAAAATTCTCTGTCTCATGTACATTTGGCCAAGATAGGTACTAATTTCCTTGCATAAATTTTTTAAATATTAATCATGCACTTCACTCGTTTGAGTTTGAGAAAAGGAAATTAATTTGTATGTAAGATGTTCGTAAGTGATGTGATGAAAAGCTTATGGTTGATGGCAATAGGAATTTTAAAGTGAGAAGCTTCAACTATAAAGGGAGTTTCTAATGTATACATGGATTATCTATTGTGAATTAATTTATTAGAAACAAACAAACATTTTTTAACCAATGTTGCATTGTTGGACCTAAATTTGATAATTCCTAAAAAAACTAAAACTTTTTCTTAGTTTGGCGCCCAATTTTGGTGGTGCATCATTTTTCCCTAATTTCTTTTAAATATAAGGACAAGTCAAATGGAACTTGGTTTTTAGTTTTTATATTTGTAGTTGTTCATGTGTTGCTTTATTTTACGTATAAAGGTCTCTTATAATTATATTTGATTTTTCCCTTGCAATTTTACTATATGTCCTGATATTTTGAAGTAGAAATTACCATTGACTTGGATAATCTCTTTCATTTCTTATCTTAATTTTTATCTCTTCTTGTTTTGGATTTTAGGGAAATGAGTATAGCTGTAAAGAGTGTAGACATTTCCATTGGAGATATCATTGTGAATTCGAATGAGGGGTTGCTTGAGAAAAAAAAGAGTTCATCAGAATCTTCTTCTGACTCTAAGAAAAATATAGAATCAAGTGTTGATGATCCTAAGAGCAAAAAGCCACCTTCTAGCAAGCAGGAAAAAGTTTCAGGCTATATTTCAAAGTTTCCTCAAACGGTAGGGCATTTAACAATTATTGAATTATTTTTTTGGCTTATTTGAGTAAGGACATTCTCATCTAACTCTTCCCAAGGAAAAATATTAAATCTAAAATAATTTTATAATGAACAGAATAAGTCATATTTAGTAAGGTTTACAAATTAATATATCCTATTTTATAAATTGTCATATTTTTGTTATAACTTAGTCATTTACATCAATTTATATTTTTATATCTTACTTTTGTATAATTCCATATATATTTTTTTTATGTAAACTTATCACTGTTATATACATTTTATTTTATTTTATTAAATTAACATAATTATGCTATATTTTATTTTGATTTTTATATTTATTTTGAATACTAAGAATCAAATACAATGATGTTTTAATTGTAGTGTTACCATATTGTGTTTGTTTATATATATATATATATATATATATGTATTATTTTACTGTTCTTTGTTATAAAATTGTTCAGTTAAATCATTAATCTTCAAGCTAATTGTTTCATAACAAATCCAATTTTAAAAATAATTTTTTAATAAATAGACACCATATTAGTTATAACTCAACAAGAGGCCTCCACATTGATTTGGAATATACAATGTACTTCTTATAAGATTTGGTCAATATTTTGAGGTTGAGTTTGACCTCATTTGATTCTAATACTTACGTGCATCATATGATCAATTTATTGGTAGGTTGTGTGACAATGATGCCTCTTTACATTCACCAACTTTTCATGGCATATCAACAAGGCATTTGTAGATAATTCTCGTCTTCTAAGGCATTTTCATTTTTCAAAATTATACATTTTGGTTGTGGCTATTTGGTGATGTTTATAGTAGTTTTTGGAGTGTGTGAGCCAATTTAGTGTAGAATTCTGGGCCCTATTAAGATAATAACAGTAGTTTTCTTTATATTTTTATTTAATGTAATAAAAAAGAAAAGTTGTTCAAAGGTTTTTCAAATGATTATAACATCAACTGTTTAACTATGTTTTTACATTAGGTCAACTTCAATCTGTCAAAGGTGAATGTGAGTTTTACGCATCGTGAACGTAATCTTTTTGTTGAAAATAGCATCGTGGGCCTCCAATTCAAAAGCATCAAATCACGACCGTCAAAGGATGGTGGGGAGAGTAGACGTCTTCATTTTCAACTCGAATTTGGTGAAATTAATGTATGGAGTTTGTTTGTTTATTTCATGAAACTTGTGTTACGATTTTCCTTTTCTTATTTTTGTTTTCCTTCTTACTAACAACTTTTCTTGTTGTTCTATTGACATTACAGCTTTTTAAAGAAGTTGGTTCTTCCATCTTAGAGATATCGAGTGTGAAGTTGGCTTCTTTTGTGTATGTCCCTGTAGTACAGGTAACTTATTTTGTTTTCCATATAGGAAACACTTTTGTGTTTTTGTATTTGGTAAGTTTTCCTAATATTAGGAGAGAAATAAAGGGGTAAAATGTAGTTTATGTGTGGAAATTTTAGTAGAAACAATCTTATTGTTAAAATCACATATATATATTTTAGTCTATGAACCACATATACGTGCACTTGCTTCATATATTCTTGCATTCTCTTTTCCTTAATGTACATAATTATTCTTATTTTTTGTTATAGTATTTGTTTAAAATTATTAATTACCAATCCTTTAAGGAAGAAATTATAATTAGTTGCTATTCATAATTATTGATTCCTCACCAATTATATGAGAAAAATCGAACTTTAAGTATAAGAATAAAGATAATAATGAATCAAAATCTATTTCTAGCAATTTGATTCATAATTCAGTGTGATCAAAGTTTTTTTTTTTTTTTTCAATCAACCTTTGAAATCTAAAAACAAATTATGATTTTCCTAACATAATAATAAGTACAAGGAACATGCATGAATCACTATAACACAAATGAATGGAAAATAGTTCCATTAGCAGCCCGACAAAACCGGCTTGTAAGGTGAGGTTTGCACCTCACTTATATACTATGAAATTGCCTTATCTTTAGTCGATGTGGGACTTCCAACTATTCTAATTGATATTAATCGAAATAATTTGGTCAATATTAATTGTACCTTTGACCAATATCAATTCAAAAAAATTCAAGTCAATAAAAGTTCAAAAATTCTTCACAAACTTAAATTCACAAATAACCTAACATGAATTGACATTTACTTATAAACATACCTACTAATACTTTTTAGTTAATAAATATAATTACTATTAAAATTAAAATCTACATTTGATGGTAATTGGAATATTCTATCTAAGCACAAAAAAATCAATAAATTTGAAGTACTTTGTCCAAATAAAACATTTAAAAATTAAAACAATTTAAATTCAAAGAAATTTAAATTTAATATATTTTACTTTTACAAAATTATAAATTCTCCATCCAATCAAATAATTTTTTATTTGGAGATATAGAACAAATTTAGCATTCCCCTAACAACTTAAACTTTTAGGACAATTGTTCATTATACTGTATAATAGAATTTCTTGAGAAGTTTATATATAAAAAACATTAACCTCGTAGATCAAGAAGGCTTGATATGGACTATTACACTGAGTTATAACTATTTTTCTTGTATTTTATGCCCAAACTAACTTCATCTTTTGGTCGCTTCCTCTAGTCAGTTATGCTTATTAGAGCTGAAACAGAAGTTAAGATTGGACGTTCACAATGCAACATCGTAATGAGCAGAATAAAGCCTTGGTTGCTCCTAAAGCCACCTAGTAAGCAGAAAAAACTGGTCATCCGAGAAGAACCTGCTGTTGTAAAGCCAAAATCTAAAGATGAAAGTTTGACCATCGTATGGACATGTAATTTGTCAACTTCGGAGTTTATAATAATGCTTTTCAATATGGCTGGTTCTCCACTATATAATGTAAGTATTGTCAAATACACACACACACATATAACTCTTGTTATATGTGATGTTGTGCATGTGGTGATTCATGATTAAAAACTTTTCTAGTTGCATGTTTCACATTTGAGTCCTCGAGAAATCAGAAAATAGGTATGATATTTCCAAAATAACATGCATGAAAAATAAAATCTTCTAATATCAAAGAAACTAATACCAAAAGTTTATAATTTTATAGATATATAGATATTTCTATTTAGCCTGAGCAAGCCATATTGTTCTAATGATTGTTTGGTAACTGATTGAAGCTAATGGTAAAATATTACTACAAACTTACTGAAATATCTGAGGTTGAAACTATATTTTTTCTATGTAAGCAGATATATTTATGAAGCAGGAGAAAGTGTTACACTAGGATCAAGAGAGGATAAGCTCAAAGATAAAATCATATCAGTTTTCTTATGTTATGAATTTGAGATCACAGAAAAAATAGTTCAGAAGTTACTTATGTTAAACTGATATCAAAACATCCTCAAAATAAAAAACTAGGTCCAAATATGGAGATCATTTGATCTGCAAGCTTGTGAGTCTAATATTGCAAAGATCATAATTCTGTCTTTTGTCTTCTCTAAAAGGGTGCATTTAGTTTGTTTTAGCTTTATATTTCTTTTAGAATATACTTTTATAAACAACTACAAAAATGTCGCCTTATTTTCACTTCTTTTCTCCTTTGCAGATTCTTGAAAACAGGAAATGAAGTGAAAACAAGGTGACTTTTTTTAAACTATTAATGAAAACATGTCAATGAAAACAACAACCTAATGACCATTCAAATTAAAAAGGATAAAAATATATCTCCATCTTTTAAAATGTTTCAAAATATTGGTTTCAATTCCTACCATGTTTAATACGTTTTCAATCTCTACAGTTATCTATCTATGTGATAAACGTAGGAGCTAAAGAGTATTAATTTTTATAAAAACAAAAATTAACAATGGACTAAAATCATATTGATTAGAATACACTACTAAGAGAGACACATTTGAAACCCCTACTTGGATGTTAGATTTGAGGTTCAAAGGATCATTGTTGGATATTGGTTGAGTGTTTTGTTGGAGGCTCACCAAATGGATGGATTGTGTCGTTTCTTTGACTCTTCAAATTTCTTTTGTCCAAGTCATTGCATCTACCTGTTTGATCTTTTTTAGTTATATTGGAGGAAATTATCTTACATGTTAATTCAAATGTTTTTGAGTATAGACATTTACCACCAAGCATTCATCTATTGCTTCCAAATCCAGGTTTGCTTAAAATCAGCACATGTATCGGCAAACAACACTTCGAAGATGGGAATTGCAGTACATTCTGAACTTGGTGAATTAAGCCTCAAAATGGCTAATGAAAATCAAGAATGCTTGGAAGAAAGCATTTTTGGTGCTGAATCAAACTCTGCCTCCATTTTGCACATTGCAAAGATTTGTGTGGATTGGGGCAAAAAGGACATGAAATCCTCTGAAAAAGATGCTCCAAAGTGTGTGCTATGTTTATCAGTTGTTGTGACTAGCTTGGGAATTTATCTAAGTTTTGAGCGTATAGAATCATTCATATCTACTGCAATATCCTTTCAAGTTCTATTTAAAAGCCTTGCTGGTCCAAAGAAAAAATCCACAAATACCCGGTCACATTCATCAAAAAATTCAGGGAAAGGAACTCAAATGATTAAATTCAATCTCGAACAGTGTTCAGTGTATATATTGGGGGAAACTGGAATAGAAAACGCAGTTGTTCCAGATCCCAAGAGAGTTAATTATGGTTCACAGGGTGGTAGAGTTATAATAAGTGTGTCCGCAGATGGTACCCCTCGTACTGCAAATGTAATATCCACTGTTTCCGATGAGTACCAGAAGCTAAAGTACTGTATTTGTCTTCAAATCATAGATTTGAAGTTGAGTGTGAACAAGGAGAAAAGATCCAAACAGGTAGAACTTAAGAAGGCCAGATGCCTCTATCAGGAGTATTACAATGAAACTAGGCCAGTATCAAAGGTGCCATTGTTTGAGATACGATATATTAAATTTGTACAGCGATTAGGTGGCATTAAAGAGAATGCTGCATGCTCTCTGTTCAGTGCCACTGAGATTAGTTTGAAGTGGGAGCCTGATCTACATCTATCACTGATTGAACTGGTTTTGCAGCTAAAATTAGCATTACACAATTCCAAGCTTCGGGAGCGGAGTAATGAAAAAGTTGAAGATGTAGTTTCTGATGTAAAAGATTCTAATGTGAAAAATGAAACTCCTCCTCTTCCATCAGGGCATGCTGAAAAGAAGAAAGATTCTGTTTTTGCTGTTGATGTAGAAATGTTGAAGATATCTGCTGTGCTAGGAGATGGAGTTGATGCTATGGTTCAGGTGCGGTCAATTTTCTCTGAGAATGCTCGTATAGGAGTGCTCCTTGAAGGACTCTTGTTTTATTTTAATGGGGCCAGACTCGTCAAGAGTAGCAGGATGCAGCTTTCACGAATTCCTAGTAAATCTGCTGCTGCTATATCTGATGCAAAGGGAGTTACAGTATGGGATTGGGTGATTCAAGGTCTTGATGTTCACATTTGTCTTCCATTCAGATTAGAATTGCGTGCTATTGATGATGCTCTGGAGGACATGTTGCGTGCATTGAAACTTATTGTTGCTGCAAAGACCAACATGATTTTTCCGGTGAAGAAAGACAGTTCTAAAGCTAAAAAGCCTAGTTCAGTGAAATTTGGATGTCTGAAGTTTTTCCTTCGCAAGTTAACTTTTGATATTGAAGAGGAACCGCTTCAGGGATGGCTTGATGAACACTACCCACTGTTGAAGAAGGAGGTTGGCGATTTAGCTGTCAGATTAAACTTCTTAGATGATTTTATATCCAAGGCTAAGAAAGATCCAAACTCTACTGATGATACCTGTCTTGAAGAAAAAAAAATTTATATCAATGATATTGAAGTTGATCTAAACGATCCTTCAGTTGTTGAATCGATGCGAGAAGACATTTATAGACGAACATTCCAATCATATTACGAGTCATGCCAAAACAAAAAGTTCTATGACGGATCAGGTGCTTATAAAAATGATGAACTTCAATCGGGTTTCAAGCTTAGTACTGCAAGATCTTTTGTTCTTTCAGTATTTGCAACAGAGTTAGAGGTAACCTTAACAAAAATCGATGGTGGAGAAGATGGGATGATTGAAATTCTGAGGACGCTTGATCCTGTTTGTCGTGAATTAGAGATACCATTTTCCAGATTGTATGGAGCAAACATTGTCTTGAATACTGGTTCTCTTGTGGCTCAAATTCGAGATTACACTTATCCTCTCTTTGGTGGAACTTCTGGCAAATGTGAAGGTCGTGTTGTCATGGCTCAGCAGGTAACATGACGCAATATAATCTTTTTTCAACATTCTAGTTTCTTATGCTTACTTTATTGCGATCCAGTGTCATCCTTAAGCACCTGTCAAACTATAACCCACATGAGTTTATACACTTCCAAGAAAAAAGCTACATGTTACTTGAACTGAACTTCGTATTTGTTTCTTTTGTGGTATTTGGTGGATTAGCTAGATTATGATTAAGCTGATAACATTTCTTGACCATTTTTCTTTCATTTATTTCAAGTAGGCAACTAGCTTTCAACCTCAAATGGTTCAAGATGTCTATGTTGGAGAATGGAGAAAGGTGAGCATGCTTCGATCAGCCACTGGTACTACTCCGCCTATGAAGACATACACAGACTTGACGTTACGTTTCCAGAAAGGTGAAGTGTCATATGGGGTGGGATATGAACCAGTTTTTGCTGATATTAGTTATGCTTTCACTGTGGTGCTACGGAGGGCTAATCTGAGTCTTAAGACTCCTGGGCCACTTATTGTGCCACCCAAAAAGGAGAAGAGTTTGCCATGGTGGGATGATATGAGAAACTACATTCATGGAAACATTACCTTAATATTTTCTGAAACATACTGGAATCTTTTGGGAACTTCAGATCCTTATGAAAAATACGATAAACTTGTACTTTTGACCGGTTATATGGAAATTCAACAGTCAGATGGTCGCATTTTTCTTTCTTCGGAAGATTTCAACATTCACTTGACCAGTTTGGAGAGTTTGGCAACCAAACATGGTGCCAAAATTCCACCAGGTGTTTCTGGTGCATTCTTTGAAGTCCCAGTTTTTATACTTGAAGTTTTAATGGATTGGGGTTGTGACTCTGAAAGGCCATTGAATCATTATTTGTTTTCACTTCCAATTGAAGGGAAGCCTCGTGAGTTCGTATTTGACCCCTTCAGATCCACTGCTCTTTCGATTAAATTTAGCGTATCATTTAGATCCCTTCCTCCTCCATCAGAGAAACAAAGTTCATCATCATCTGTTGCAAAAGATAGTACAGAAGGAGATGCTAATGTTCATCAACCTCCTCGCACTTCTCAGAATACTTCACCAACAATAAACCTCGGTTCTCATGATCTATCATGGCTGACAAAATTTGGCACCTTGATGGCTCTTCCCCCACATAAACTGCGTCTTTTCTCGCGTTTCCCTCGTTACGGTTGTGCAAGAATTATCAGATCAGGCAACCTTCCACTTGATAGAGTTATAACTGAGTTTATGATGCGCATAGATGGCACCCCAATTCGTATAAAGAACGTGCATCTGCATGATGATGATCCAGCCAAAGGACTAACATTCTCTATGACAAAGCTCAAGGTTGAAGTATGTTTTGGGAGGGGCAAGCAAAAGTTTACTTTCGAATGTTTCCGTCCCGGTCTTGATGTTGTTTACCTAGGTGTTGATCTTCACATGCCCAAAGTTTTCCTTAGCAAAGAAGACTGCAGCAGTATTTCTAAATTGATTAGCATTACACCAAAAGGCCCACAAACTCCATCCAAGGATAAAACTCCCTCTAAAAAAGGTTGCATGACACAGAAAAATCCTGATGATGGATTCTTTTTATCCGGTGATTACTTCACGATAAGAAAGCAGTCCCCAAAGGCTGATCCTGATTCTTTGATAGCCTGGCATGAAGCAGGAAAAATACCTTCTGACAATACCTATGTACGACCACAGCGTGGAAATCGAAAGGAAACCGACGACCAAGCGCAATCGGATGCAAGTGATGACGAAGGATACAATGTGGTAATAGCAGACAGTTGTCAGCGTGTGTTTGTCTACGGTCTCAAGCTTCTGTGGAATATTGAAAACAGAAATGCTATTTGTTTCTGGGTTGCTAGTCTTTCCAAAGCTGCCGCACCTACCAAGCCTTCTCCTTCTCGGCAGTATGTGCAGAGAAAGTTACGTGAGGAGAAGAAAAAACAAGAAGTTGCTGAAACTAATCAAGATGGTGCAGGTGAAACTGCTCAAGATGATGGAGCTGAAGTCCATCCAGATGATGGAGCTGAAGCTCGTCAAGATGATGGAACTGAAGTTCATCAAGATAATGGTGGCGAAATCAGTAAAGTTGATGAAGCTGAATCCAATCAAGAGAACGTGGCTGAAACCAAACAAGATGAAGGAACTGGAACCAATCAAGACGAAGATTCTGTGCCCCTTAACACCAATAACATCTCGGATTCTCCCTCTGCTCAGACTGCCAAAAATCCTGAATTACCTTCATCCCCACCGAAAGTGGATAATGTGGACAACGTGCCATCTAGTAGTATGTGTCATATGCTTCAGAAAATTTGTATGCAAGTAGTTAAATATTACACAAGAAAAGCAAATACATTACTAAATACGCCTTGTGTCACAGCAGTACTTTCAGTGCTTGCCAGAGATCCTTGATGAATTTTTTGTTAAGCCTCATTTGTTCCTGTGTATTGTTGATAACAACTTTGTTTACCCTCTTTCATTTCCCTTTTTTGTCTGTTTCCCAGCTAAAAAAGAGAATGGTGATGAACCAGAGGAGGGGACTCGTCACTTCATGGTTAATATTGTTGAACCACAGTTTAATCTTCACTCAGAGGATGCAAATGTAAGTTATAAAATACCTTTTCATTTTAAATAGAACGTATGGGAAGAGACAGTAAGCATTTTGATAATTGTGCATACCTTTCAGATGGTAACTTGTACCTAGATTGAAACAATTTCCTTTTATTCAAATATCTCAACAGATCTTATTTTGAGAAACAGCTGACAGCTTTGGTTTTCTGTTTCCTGTAAGTTTGTTTGGGATAGTTAGTTGTTTATCTATGAAAGAGCAATACTCATATATTCCATTGACAATTGTAAGCTAGAATAATAAATCTAGTTGTAGATAGTTGTAAGAGATCTCTCATTGAAAATTGTTCAAAAATGTCTTCATTGCAGTCACCCTAATCCATCTTATCTTTCTTCGTTCTCTGCTCTGAATCAATAGGGGAGTTATGCTGTGATTTCCTTATAGTATGGATAAGAAGAGTCTCTTAATCTAGATCGCGTCCAATTGCTATATTATGTCTTTTATTTTTCATGTGTTAGTTCTCCTTAGTTTACAAATTTTAAAAACAGTGTGCCAAGGTTTTTTGTGTGTACTCATGCTTTCACAGGGAAGATTTTTGCTTGCTGCTGCAAGTGGCCGAATTTTAGCCCAGTCATATCATTCAGTTCTTCAAGTTGGTTTAGAGATGATTGAACAAGAAGCTAATAAAACTGAGGCACAAAGTAGTGAGTACCAGCCTGAAATTGCATGGAAAAGATGGGAGTTATCTGTCATGTTGGAGCATGTGCAGGCCCATGTTGCACCAACAGATGTTGATCTAGGGGCTGGAGTGCAGTGGCTGCCAAAAATTCAAAGAGGATCGCCAAAAGTAATGCGTACAGGTGCTCTTCTTGAGAGAGTTTTTATGCCTTGTGATATGTATTTTCAGTTCACAAGGCACAAAGGAGGCACTCCAGAACTGAAGGTAATTTTTTGTATCATTGTAAAATTCAAAGATCCTTGTCAGATGATGTCTGTTATATGAACTGTTGTGCTGAATGATTTGCAGCAGGTTTGGATAATAGAAACAGCCATCTTCATAATGTTTATGTATGTTCGTGGAGAACTTCGCATGAATTATATATTTGTTTTCTCATTGTTTATACTGCTAATTTCTTGGTTACTCTTTTGGGAATATTGGTTTGGTGCTAAATCCTTTTATATATTTTTGACAATAAGGTTTCAAGGGTTTGTTAAAATAAATGAGGTCATGAACTGTGTTGTTTTGTCCATTATGTGCTACATCTGATTGGAAAGGAATGCTAGGATTGTTTTTCTTAGGTTGTTCTATTTATTTATAAATTTTATGGAGAAAAAAATGTTAGAATTTTAGAATATTTCTTTATTCTGACAAGGTTTCCGTCTGTCAAGTCTTCTGTCTCATGTTTTTTGTCATCATTCAATGCTTATGTTTCTTCATAATCCATTGTTCATTTAATGAAAGGAGAGCACTTTTACCCAATGAAGAGTGTGAGCACTTATGTAAGCAACTTTTGGGATTCATTTTTCTGTTAAGAGTTCTTTTGTGACTGAAGTATTCTCTCATGATAATGTATGAAAATTTTCTTCTTCATTATTACCTTATATCTGTTTCCTTACAATTTATTCGGCATTTACTCTAATTTAATCTCCTCAATAGCTAACATTTTAACATGGTATACGAGTTTAAATATTCTTTGAGGGACTGTGAAAGAAAAAACTAAGAGAGAAGAGAAGCAGACAAGTTGGTGAGAAAAACCACACACAGAAAATCTCTAAACAAAAAGGACCTCCGGTGGTTTGTTACCTTTACCTCCCATTTTTTATAATGAGAAATTTCATACGTAAGTTGCAAAAATAAGTACTTGAGAGCTCAAAATTTGTGGGATATAAAGGAAAATGATAGTATTCAAACTTCATCAACCAAAAACCCTATAGTGGCACAACTCAAAAGTCACAAGGAACAAATGAAAAAAGAAGAAAAAACACTTTTCATCATACAAACAACTTTACATGATATTTTCATGAAGGTTGTTACTATGGAAACTACCAATTCTTGGAGTTTCAAGGAAGTTATATTACGACAAGGATGCAAACTCTAAATTTGAGAAGAAAGTTTGAAGGTATCTGAATGAAGGATAGTGACTCCATCAAAGAGTTCCCTAACAGTCTTTTAAAGGTGGTTAGATGTATAAGGTTGATTGGTAAAGAACAAGGTGATCAACATGTGGTGGAAAAATCCTAGTATGCCTTCCTTAAGGGTTTGAATAAAAAACCACCCCTATATAAGAAAACAAGGATTTCTCAAAGATAATTGTTACATAAACTAGGGAATGTTCCAGATGCCACTAAGGATCGACAATCTCTGAAGATAGAAGAAAGTATGGAACGTGCACAACGGTAAAATGTTGGGATAAGTTTCCACAAGTCAGAAATTTGCATTATTTTTGGGTACGGTAGAGACTCCAAAGGATACCATTTATATAAATTCCGTACACACAAGATCCTCATTGGTAGAGATGTGAAGTTTCATGAGCTATGCAAGTGGAATTGGATTAGGCGCAAGCAGAGGGACCAAACCAAAGTCTATCAGATAATCTGACTAATACATCAAATGCTAAAGGTCCGAATGAAGATGTATAAGATGACAATTCTTGAGTAGCTGTTATGGGCTTCATGTTATTCAAAGATGTACCTATTAGATGCAACAAAACTTTGTTAGAGCTTGTTGACTATGTTGAGGTTGTTGAAAGTGAAGCATGAAAGATTTCCATGCAAGAGAGATACAGGAGATTGAGAATAATACATGGCAACAAATGAATAGACCTAAACACAAAATGGTGATGGTTGTTGTTAAGAAAAAGATTTTAAGTCTAATTCAACCCTACAAAATCGGCTTGTAAGGTGAGGTTTGCACTACTTACATATTGTGAATTGACCTTATTTATAGTTGATGTAGGACTTTCAACACACAACCCTCACGTTAAGGTATTTACATCTCGTGTGTGAGACTAAACATTAATGGGTGGGTGGGACTAAACATTAATGGGTAGTCCAATAGCGGGTGGATCAATAGACCCAATAAATAACCAATTTCGCTAGGATAAGTTGTAACTCATGGCTCTGATACCATGTTAAGAAATGGAGTTTAAGCCTAACTCAACCCTATAAAATCAGCTTGTATGGTGAAATTTGCACCCTCTTATATATTATGAATTGACCTTATCTCTAGTCGATGTGGGACTTCCAACGGTTGTAAAATGGGTTTGCAAAACCAAATTAAACTCTAGTAGATCTTTAAATAAACTGAGTTAGATAGGTGATTAAAAGGGTATTTCAACAACATGGAGTAGATTATTCTAATATTTTTTCTCCAGTGGATGAACGTGAAATAAGGTTGTTGATAGCCTTAACTGCAAGGCTAGATTGGAAAAATTTTCCATGTTGATGTCAAGTCAGCCTTTTTACATGGGCCACTTAAGTAAGAAAACTTTGTTGAAAAGTTAGACGAATTTCAAATCAATGATGAAAAGTTGTACAAGTTTTATAAAGTTTTGTAGAGTCTGAAATAGGCTCCAAGAGCATGGTTGTACAACACAATATATGACCATCTTGAGGAGCAAGGCAAGGAGTAAAACTAAAGCCACTTTGTATGAGAAATGGGAAAATCACAAGGTAAACTTATGATCTCCCTTGATGTTGATGATCTTTTGGTTTTTAGGAGTGAGTCCAATACTCTAAACCAATTTAAAATGAACATGGAGCAAGAATTTGAAATAAAAGACCTTGGTCTGATGAACTATATTCTTAAGATGGAGATACCCCAGTCATTTTGATGGAATCTTCATCTCCCAAAACATGTATGCCAAGATTTTGAAGAAGAAATCATATCAAGATTAAATATCGTGCAAGCAGGGTAGAATACAAATCAGAAGAAATCAGATTGGAGTATTGCAATTCTGAAGATCAATTAGCATATATTATGATGAAGGCACTCCCAGAAGAGAAGTATGAATTCTTAAGATCAAGATTTGAGTATTGAAGAAGCATCTCAAGGAGGAGTCTTAAAATTTGAGAATATTTCTTCTGTTTGATGAAGCTTCCGTGTATGGATTTTTCTTCATCAAATGATGTTTTTACTCTTCATCATTTATTGCCCATTTAATGAAAATGGGTAGTTTTTGACAACGTCTAAGAAGACATATACTCTTTTTATGTTGTTTTTTTTTTTACCGAGACATTATCTGTTTAGTACAGGAGAACTTCCGTAATGATTTCTTTCCACACAAAGAGTAATGTGACCTTAGGTGACTATGTAAGCAAATCTTGGGTTCATTTTTCTGGCGACTTCATTTTATTAACGTGACACATTTTCTTCTGATAATAATATACAAAATTTTTCTTCTTCGTTTTTATCTCATCTCTATTCCCTAACAATTTATTCTGTATTTACTATTATTTAATCTCCTTTATAGCTAACACTTTAACAAAGAATATTTTTGGATTCTCTTTGGTGCTAGGCTCGTGGTTTTTTCACTTCATATTTATGTAGAGTTTGGTTTACCATGTGCACGTTATACTTAATTACTGTTTTTCTGCTTCTATTTATTTTTGTTGACATTTTATTCTCCAATCTATAGATATCTCCTTTCTTAATGAAATCACCTTTTATAAACATTATCCTAACTAGTGATCATCTCTGTATCTGAATTTTCCTTTTCTTAGTAAACGCTTGTATGAATGGAGTGTTTTTCACCAGTTTGTATTCTTTTGTCATGTCTATGGTGATCAGTAATCTTAGTCAAATTCATACTTTAATACTGCAGGTGAAACCCTTGAAGGAGCTCACCTTCAATTCTCATAATATAACAGCAAAAATGACTTCTCGCCAGTTTCAGGTCATGCTAGATGTGCTGTGCAATCTTCTCCTTGCACGGGTTCCCAAGTATGGATAGCCATTCTTGCTTTATACTCCTTACAAATATACTTTTTTCTGTTTTTACCTGCGTCAGATGTTTTTGTATGTTTACACCTTATAGTACCCTATAAGTGTAACAGTGTCTAGTAAATTTGGTCATTCCGTATATAATGATTACACTGGTAGGATCACTGTAATTTCCATTTGGGGGTTCAGATGTCAGATTCATTAGCTGTTATGAAATGGATCAAGCTGGGTTTTTTGTTGGTTTTGCTATCTGGCATGCTCAAATCACATACTTAGCATTACCTTTATATTTTCAACTTCTGAGTTACTTGTTTTCTGTGGATAATGACCTAAAACGGTGTTTGTTTTGGAAAGTTTCACATCCCTTGATGCCAATTGGTTTTAAGTTCAAATCTGAAATGGTACCAGAGCTTATAAGAATCATATATGTTCTGATAAAGTCTATTCTGGCAGGCATGTGGGGCAACTTCAGTTACTAGTTTTAAGATAAAACATGACTGCTTATGTTCATCGATGTTGCAGTAGTTTTCTAATGAAAATTAGTTAACTCTTAAATTATTTTTCTGGAAGATATGTTTCTCATTCATGAATTTGGTTTTAATTTATATAATTACATGATTCGTACAGTGATGCAGTCTATTTATTCCCTTAAAGAAATTTAAATCCAAGTTGTTCTGCTCTATATTAAGAATCCTTTAAATTAACAAAGTATATCATGTACAACTTAGGCCTCGAAAAAGTAGCATGACTCTTTTTGCTGACGATGATGAAGATAAAGAAGAAGAAGCAGATGAGATAGTACCAGATGGTGTTGAAGAGGTGGAACTTGAAAAGATCAACCTTGAAAGGAAAGAGAGGGATCAAAATTTGATTCGTGATGATATAAGAAAATTGTGTCTTTGGCATGACGTTTCAAGAAATTCACACCCAGAAGAGGAAGCAAGCTTGTGGATGATAGACGGTGGAATAGGCAAGCTGGTAAGAAATGAATCTCTGAGATGTGTAGTGTGTATAACACTTTTGAAGTTATATGCTGACTTTAGGACATGACAAATTTGCATGTGTAATCAACGTTGTCCAACACTGGCAGGTCCAAGAACTGGAGAAAGAACTTGTAAATGCGAAAAAATTTAGGAAGGAAGCATATGCATCATTAAGAGTGGCTATGCATAAAGCTGCACAACAGAGATTAATGGAGAAGGAGAAGAACAAAAGTCCTTCATATGCTATGCGTATATCTATGCAAATTAACAAAGTTGTTTGGAGCATGATCCTTGATGGTAAACCCTTTGCTGAAGTCGAGATTAATGACATGGTAAGAATTTTTTTTGCTCTCTGGGTTTATCCTTCCAAGGCTCATTGAGTCCCCTGAAAATTTGTTTCTCACAAAGTATGAACTTTGCCATCTCAGCGTGTAATAATCTCAGCACTGAGTTTGACATCAAATATATTAGATAGATTCTATAAATTTTATACTTTAAGGCTCAAATTTGCTCCATTGACTTTGTGGAAAATGCATTGATACATGTATTATAGTGCTCTTTGTAGAGAATGCATCGACACATCACAATATTGAATCTGCAAATTTATTCTCCCTGCATATTATGGAAAAAACTGCAATGATCTTTTCTAATTCAGTTGTTCTTTTATGTCCTTGTTCCTATGAACCTGAGAATATCATGATTCACTTCTAGTCCCTTAGTTTTCTAGCTTGCTCAGATTTTTTTTTTCTTTCAATTTGCAATAATATACTAATTCAGTTTCATTCCTCTAATCTCTTAGATCTACGACTTCGACCGGGATTATAGGGATATCGGCATTTCTCTGTTTACCACAAAATTTGTTGTTTTCAGAAACTGCCTGTCTAATGCCAAATCTGATACAATTCTTTCAGCATGGAATCCCCCTCCTGATTGGGGAAAGTACGTTGTTTTTTCAGGCCTTTTTCTTCACTTACTGGTGCTTTCAAGTACATTTTCTGATATTTTTTGCTTTGCTGTTCCAGGAAATGTCTTATTTCTAGTTAAAATATGATTAGTTTTAAGTTCAAGTTCAACTGCATCATTTCAGCCCTATGGTTTTCATGCTAGTCTAGTCCCTCTCTTTAAGTAAAAAGGCATACAGAAAGTAAAATTAAAATATTTGCTTGTATTGCTGAAATTAATTATGTAGATGGAATGGGAAGAAAAAAAAGGAGCCTCTTAATAACTCATTTTATTATAAGACTGGTGTTACCTTTTCTATTGCAATAAAGATTAGTGTGCTTTTGTTTTTCTATATCTTCTGGGTACGTTGATATTGCATATTTGCTTCTTTTTTCCAGAAAAGTGATGGTTAAACTTGATGCGAGACAGGGAGCTCCAAAGGATGGAAATTCTCCGTTTGAACTTTTCTATGTAAGTGGTTCCTTGTGCTTATTTTTCTCCAAGCAACAAAGTCCAGTAAAAAAATGTAGATAAACCATTGTGTAGGAAGAACTGGGGATCTGTTTGAGTAGAAAATGTGTGCAGTAATACTTGTGTGTTTTGTTTCCTAACATGAGCACATTTTACTCTATAGGTAGAGATTTATCCTCTTAAGATCCATTTGACAGAAGCAATGTACAGAATGATGTGGGTCTATTTCTTCCCAGAAGAAAAGAAGGATTCACAACGCCGACAGGTTTATTTTATTAATTATTTCAATTGGATTGTTTCCACAACAATGAAAACACATTCATAGATATTTTGTGTTCTAAGTCAAAGTCATGATTGCCTATGTAGGAGGTTTGGAAGGTTTCAACCACAGCTGGTGCAAGGCGTATGAGAAAAGGTTCAGCTGATGGTTCGTCTGCAGGCACTGATGCCCCACCAGCAAGAACTGGCTTCTCTGCAATGCTATTTCCCACAGTCAATCCACTTGCTTCCCAAGCTGATTCAGCCCAAGTGAGTTTATTTTCTAGTATGATTCTCCATATTAAGATAAATGCTAGCAACACAATAATCAAAAACACTATCTTCTTCTGAAACCATGTTATATGGAGGAGCCAGCATAGGATTTCACTCAATAGTGGAGAAAGAAATGGAAAGAGAGTATCAAGAACTGTTTTGTTAATAGCTCAAAATAATCTAATAATAAAAGAATCTGGGATGGCTAATGCCATGCTCACCATCCTAGTATATAATGTTTTAAGAAGTGAGATGGATATGCAGCAATGAGCTTGCTAACATGCTTGCAGGCATCCAAAGCACAAAATGCCAAAGCTAATCCTGCTGCTGGTCAAAGCCCCGAGTTGAAAAGGACATCTTCTGATAAAACAAAGGAAGATGCTGTAGCAGAATCTGCAGCTGATGGAGGAAAGGAGATAGCTGGGGCACCAGAAGAGAAGAAAGCTAGACCACAAAAGATAATGGAATTTCACAACATCAAAATTAGCCAGGTTGGTAGTAGTTTTGGACCATTGTTGAAATAGTTCCAATTTCTTATAAATGCATGTGATCTTTCTTTCAGGTGGAACTGTGTGTTACATATGAAGGGTCAAGATTTGTTGTGAGTGATATGAAATTATTGATGGATCAATTTCATCGAGTTGAGTTTACCGGGACTTGGAAAAGACTCATCTCACGAGTTAAGAAGCATATCATATGGGGAGTTCTTAAGTCTGTGACTGGAATGCAGGTGATGAACAACTTACAGTTTCCTTTTCTCCTTTCACTTTAGTGTTAACAAGAATGAATGTATACACACTATGTTTATCTTTGTTGACAACTATTCATACCTACCCACCACTTCAAATTTATGATGACATTCTAAAATAAACTTGGGTGAAATTGTTGTTTTTGTAATTCATTCACTTTGAAAGTAATACACTTAGTGTCCAAGAAACGAAAGGCTCCTACTTGGAGTATTCCCTTCCTTCAATACAAGTTACAAATAACTTCAAACTGCCTAATTAAACAACCCACAATTAGATATATTCTCCTAATAATTAACTACCAGTAGTTATTTTCATCACATAACCGTCATCCTACAGATTCTAATATATAACGGTCATACTGAAGTTTTTAATACTGAACATATTTCTAAAGTAGATATTTTTTACGTGTTGGAAGTCTCACGTCGACTAGAGATAAGAAGATAAGGAGATAAGGCCAATTCATAATATATATAAGTGGGTGCAATCCTCACCTTACAAGCCGGTTTTGTGGGGTTGAGTTAGGCTTAAAGCCTACTTCTAATATGGTATCAGAGCCAAGTTAGAACCTATCCTAGCGAACTTTCTTGGACATTTTGTTTCATCCGATATTGGGATGTGTTGAAAATCCCACATTAACTAGAGATAAGACCAATTCACAATATATAAGTGGGTACAATCCTTACCTTACAAGCTGGTTATAACTATATCCAATACTCCCTGTCTACATGAAGCATGTAAATCATATGCACAAAGGACACCAGAAAGACTTGTTGAAGATATCTGTAACTAATCATGGAAAATGAGAAAATCTGTGATATCACCAAATAAAATCTTCTCTTTGATAAAGTGGCAATCTTCCTAAATATGCTTAGTAAGACCTTCTTCAGAGTGCTTTTGTTGCTGAAGCTGAACCCTCTAAATCAGAAGCTCCTACCATGTCAGAAATAAAGAATCATGGAAATTTTCCTAACGGGCATGAATGAGTATACCACTTGGCAAGTTTTTAATTTATAGGCATATGAAGAACAAACAATTTCTTTGGACAAATAGAACTATTAGTTCTGTTTGATATTAAATCGGATTCAATTATCATTACCAAACTTCAATTTCCCAACAATTTCAACAGTCGGGTCAGTTACCTTAGATATATTCAGTTTATAGCCTATAATATATTGCAATGCCGTGTCCAATTTCAGTATCCAAAAGCAATATGTGGTTTTTTCCATACCCTTTACACTGAAAAGTTGGTGACAATCTTGAACTGATTCTGCTTAATTCATTTAAATGTGTTGTTATGGATGATGCAGATTAAGAAATTTAAAGACAAAGGTCAGATTCAGCTCCCTAGTTCCAGTGGTCCAGAACTGGACAGTCCTTCTGTTGACAGTGAAGGAAAATCTGATAAGCTTCCACCATCTTTTCCTAAGCGTCCAACTGATGGAGCTGGTGATGGATTTGTAACATCCATTAAAGGAATATTTAGCCATCAACGTCGCAAGGCAAAGGCATTTGTGCAAAAGACAACGAAAAATGAAGGACAGAATGAAGTTCAAGGGGAACTGAATGAAAATGATCCAGAAACCTCTCCTTTTGCTAGGCAACTCACTATCACACAAGCCAAAAAGCTTATTAGGAAGCACACCAAGAAGTTGGCGGCTAAAGGACAAAAGGGTTTGTTCATCACTCACTTCATGTCATTGTTTTTTTGCTACTTTATTCATTATGATATTAAAGGACAAATCTTTATCTTGCTTAGTTTATACATTGCAATTGATCAATTCTTTTCTTCTTTACTTGGTAGTTCAAGGTCTGAAACTCACTCTTTTACAGGTACTCCCTTACAACAAATAGTAGAAGAAGCACTACCAATATCTCCAAAAGAAGATGCCATTGCATTTGACAGTGATTCTTCGAGTGACTCTTCATCCGATGACAGTTTACCAGATCAGATTATGTAAAGCAATAATTCTTAGTTTTTATGTTCATCATCAACTACGTTTTGTCTTATTCTTAAATAACTAAATCAGTAGATAAACATCTATTCAGTGTATTATTCCCTGGCAATCTCAGCCATTGTTATTGAAGAGTTTCTTCTCTTCTTTGTCAACTTAGTTCTGGTAAATTTGCAATGTTCAGCTCTTAATATTTCAGAAAATAAAAGCTTAAAGGTGGCGTGATTCCACGTAGATATTTTATTATTGTTTGGATCCCAAGTTTGTGAACAATCATCGCATTTGAGCATTTAAGATATTATTTATTTTGGCAGAAATTTCGATCACAATTTTATTTTTAAAAGATACATAATAAAACTGAAAAGATAAATTGAGAAAAAAAAAATATTTAATCTATCATTTGCCTTAACTTCTAAATTATGTATAATTATTAATATACCTTAACATAGTTCAAAATTGTAATAAATGTACTTTTCTTTCTCAGATTTTGCTATACAAATTAGTGCTTCAACATTTAATCTGGACAAGGAAACAAAAATGGTAGAATAGATGTGAAGGCTATAATTATGTCATTAAAAAACAACTCAGTAGAAACTCTGATGGATAAGAATTTAATTTTAAAAGTGTTTATTTACGTCCACAATTTTGCTAAAATATGTTTAGTTTCTAAGAAGTATTATCTCATTCTAAAAAATATGCCGAGTGGAGTGTGATCGTTGTCTTTTATAAAAGGAAATCTCCACTTGATTATTATAGAAATAAAATCACGTGACATATTTTCACAACTAAGGAACTAAAGAAAAATATTTTTCAAGAGATTAAAAACAAACATTATTTGATTTGCAATGATTAAACTATATATAATAAATATGTGAGGTATTAACTTCAAGAATATCTATATAAGAGAGTTTTATTTATCTTAATCTTATTTTTAATTTAGTAGTTATAAAAAGTAATTTGCCATTGCATTAAAAAAATAGGTTTAGTTTTAATTTAGCTTTTATATTTAAAAAAAAATCATAATTTGGTTCACAGTAATTTAGTCCCTTAATTTTTAATTATAAGTAAATTTATTTATTCGTTTTATTTAGAAAACAGTTAGCTTTCATTAATTAAATCAGTTTGGTTTAATAACTTGGAAATTAAAATTATAAGAAAAATGTAAGACAAATACTTATTTTTTGTGGTGAGAATAATTTTCCTAAATTATCAAATTCTAGCATATTTTCTCTCAATCATTTAGATGAAAAGTGATCAAGAGATTGAAGAAAACATAGAACCTTCCAAACAGGTGTGCAAGTTGTCTCATTATCAAATTTAGGCAGTTTCATTCTACATCTCTATATATTTCTTCTTACACTTTCACATAAAAAAATATTGTTTTTTTTTATTATATAATTTATAGTAAATATATATTAATGACTTCCATATTTCTAAGTAAATGTCTAATTCTATATTAAATTAAAAGAATGGGTTTTTTTATAATTTAAAAGTCAAACATAAATTTTAGATGGTGTAATCTGAAAATCAAAAATGATTTTTCAAATATACAAAAAAGTCATTTTTTATTTTTAAATTATGAAATTCAGAAGTTATTTCATTTGGGATTGCAAAATGTTAAAATGTATAAAATTTTATATGAAAGTGCATGAAGAATCTGCCTCAAATTTAATATAAAATTACTCAAACTAATTAAATTTCATTACATTGGATTGGGCAGGATTTATTATTTTTTCAGCTTTTGCTTCTTTTTTTTTCCAGATTTTCACCGTGTGCACCACCTCCAAAACGTTTAAAATACCAACTTTACCCTTTGCCATTTTACATGTGGAAGATGAAGATGTGAACGTGAAAACTTGCAAAATTTATTAAAATAACTAATTGGATTACATACATCTTGAAAAGTATAGTTTGGATGTTTAAAATTGAAGAAAATGCATAAATTGGTTCCTAATCGATGATTAGGTTCAAATAAGTTTCTCGGTAAGAGTTCTAAAAAAAATTATTTATTTAAATATAAAGCTTTTATATATATTCGATATATGGATATGAAAACAACTTTTTCTTGATAAATATAAAATGCCTCATGTAAAAATAAATAATTCAAACACTCATTTACATAAAAAGTTTCAATTAAAGATATACAGGTCTAACAATATTTAATATAGAATAAGTATGGATGACACTTAAAAAGAAATTAATTATGAAACGTTTCTATATTGTTTGAATTACAAATTCTGGAATTAATATATATAAATTATGAGAGAAAATACAATTCCTTAGTCAACTTTTAAGCGTGATAGTGGTGAAGAGCCTTAAAACATAGCCTCCGTCTGTACTAAAAATAATACATTATGGGACTAGTGTTCTTCCCAAGGTGAAAAGAAAAGAGTCCCTGTTTGTGTGTTGCAAAAAGTGAACCCCAAGGTACCCTGTGAACCGAAAATAAACAGGTAAAATTAAAATCCAGGGATCAACGATCCAAGCATGTAAACAAAGTTGTTGCATTGATGGGAGTTTGTTATATCTGTACATTCATTCTATTTGTGAATCTGAAGGGAGGAATTACTATAGAGCTAGTGGAGCATTTTCTGGGACTGGAAAACTTTACGATCAGCTACCAAAGCTGGATTATCATGCTCTGAGTATGCAGCAGCCAGATTGTTTAGCGCAGGGTTGGCGGCAGTCCGACAATCTGAGTCGTTACCATCATCGACCTGCTTATCAGTTATCAGATGCAAGAAAAAGGTAAGGGGATATGTACATATTATTACCATTCCTATTACTATTAGATAATAAATCAATGCATGCCATGCCTGCTCAACTGCTACAAGAGACTGTTCATGATTTCTCTTCGAAAGGTCTCTCAAAGCACCCTGCACAATACCATCGTCAAAAGCTGGAACACCAACAACTATAACCAATCAGCTAAGAGATCATTGCAAATTCAGAATTGACCAATTACTATTCACTCTCATCAACAATATATTTGCAAGATCACGTGCCCTGTGAATCTAGTAGAAGAAAATTTTCAAAATGAGTTCAGAAGAAACTTCAACAAGACTTCCCAAGAATTTAGTATTCCAAACAGTACCACATAACGACCGCACAATACACGATTCCCTCACTTTATTGTGAAACTCCAGATATTGTATCCCCATTGTCAAATCGACAATGCAGCTGGGAGAGGAAACAGAATCAAGCACCAAAAGGCACAAGCTTGAGGCCATATGCATTTCACGTCATATACAGTTTGGTTAATGGATTACATATGTAGCTACAGTACACACTAGAACATCTATAACATCTATAACAGACAAACAGACATTGCTCTTAAATATATTCATACAGATAAAACTGAAAACACTTCAATATGAACATTAAAGCTGCAATAAATTTTAAAAATCTTACTGCATATACAGAAAAAAAAAATAAAACACAAAATTGTAGGTTTTATAGATCAACCCCTTCCAAATTCCAAATAAAAATGGAATAAATGAAGAGGCTATGCTTGAGAATGCATATGTTGGTCATTACTCGGCAGCCATTCATATAAATTTCTTTAGTTAAAAGAATATATACATCTAGACATTAATTCAAACTTGTATATAATTTTTCCCCCAAAAACAAAAGCAGTATGATGAAAATACCTACCCTATTTGCCCAAAAAAGGCCACAAGCATTGCAAAGTGACCTTGGACCAGACGGCCCTCGCCGCATCATTGGGGTGGATTTTGAACTCGTGCCACAATGTGTGCATCTGTAGACACATGCAACAAAAAAGGAAGTGATAAAAAATCTAGTTAGAAAGTTCCACTAAGGGAAATTAGCTTCATCTAGTAATAACTTCTTAATACAAGTCTCTAATAATGTGAATTATATAATTGTGTTAAATGAGCCCTAAGCTAGAATAGATAGCAATTAAACAAGCAACACTACAAACTAACAATAAGTCACAATTTCAGAAAGCGACAAATTGTAGGGCTAAAAGAAAAAATAATTAACACAAAACTCACGAGGTTTCTGATTGACTATCATCCTGTCCTGAATCTTGATCTGTACCATAACTATTAGCTCCATCTTGTTTCTTAGAAGAAGTGAATTGCCCCTTATTACGGTGCATCCTACATTTATTCATCAAGTAAGTATAAAATAGGCACTGAAACAACTAACATATAACAGTTAAAAAAAGATGAGTGACAACTAAAAGGGGAAACGTACAATGTTGAAAAATTACAGAGATTATAAAAGATTCATTTTCCATGCATACAGAAGCAATAACAAGTCCAAGAAAAGCTCACACTAAGTTAATATGCTGTTACATTATACATTCTATTAAAAAATTCTTGGTGAACTAAAACTTTGCGAGTAGAGAAGGAAGGCAGTTTCTTGTTAACCGAAATAAGTCTATGGGTCAATATTTTTCTCATAACAATAGGAACACAAGTTTAAGAAGAAAATATATCATCCAAATTTTAAAATCTCGGCATCAAAATCAGTCACTTACAAAAGATACCATGGAGTAGCTTTGGAAATCTTGCATTAAATATAAAGCAAGCTTCATTTATAATTAAAAAAAAAAGGGGGCTTAAAAAAAATCATATTATTACAGTTAACAAAGTTTAAATTACACTCTGAGATTGCAAAAGTTTATTAGACATCAGCTTACATTAATAACTAGCCATAGCTTAACAAGATTAGACATTAAATTCAAATCCAGTGCCACAATCAGAAAGGACAGGATTCTGTATAGTTGGTTTTCAAAGTTACCAAGTTAAATTTCCCCTCAACACATGATGGCAGAGAGTCAATTGGATATTACTACCCACTCAATATAATGTATGTAACAAAATATTATATGTCAGTTCAAACTTCAAAACTAGATGGCAGTTTAAAAGCACATATTTCTGCACTAGAACAGTTTATATGGCTGGGCTCTAGCCGTAGCTTCACCAATTCCCAGCGAGTTAAACACAAGTCCATGTAAAATGACGCTAGAAGCCAACACAATATTTTGTAAAATAAAGTCCAAAATCCAGTACGCTATCGTATCAATTATTTAGCATACTTCCCAATTATATTATATTTACTACTTGTAAATTATTTGATTTGAAGCAACATAGCATACTCTCTCAATTATCCTCACTATGGATTTGTCATACGCAAAGCATCAACTTTTATACCCAGGTTCTAAACAATTATGTACTTGTTCATACAGTTCAATCTAATACTCGCAAGTTCTATTGCACACCACAGAGTGCTAATTATCAAACCTGAGCGCAACTTCTTGCCGTACACCATATCTCACTTTTTTATCAAAACATCGCTCTTTCCTCTTCTTCCTGAACCTATCTAACGACGCAGCTCGCTGTGGTAGACTACATCTTGCAGGATATTCCATTGAACCCTGCAGGAGAACGAAAAAATGTTTAAAATACTACCCAGCAATGACAACGTCAACATTAACGAAATTCAATTATGACTACCCACACATCACTTTATCATTGACTAAGTAACCTTGCAACAATAATCTCCTGATATCAGTACATCTACCACCAATGACGAAATATTAACAAATTTTGTCAACCAATGATAGGTCAGCCCACTACATAACTTTAAGTTGATTACCACCGAACATCAAAGTTACTATTTAGTATTTACTACCTGACTTTGGTTAATGAATATACAAATCACAATGTCTCACTTTATCAATATCTGGTGGGACAAAGTACTATCCATCAGGTGATATTACCAATATATAAATTGTAAAGCCATGCAAGTGCAAGTGTGTGTGAATAACATATAATATTCTTCTATTATCAGAAAATACCCTCTGATTCTGTTGAGGCACCACATCCACACATGGCGAACCACTCGAAGACAGTTCACATCCACCCAACAGTAACAACACCGCTTGAACCTGGCACGTGAAGCCAAATACAGATTAAATTTATCAAAGTAATAAAATAAAGAAACTCACGCCCTGTTCATCAATTCAATGAATTACCAAAAACCACAAAAATAAAACGGAAATCATTCAATCGCAACGCCGAATCAACGAAGAACTGAAGAAAAAAGGGAAAATAAATACGGACGAGAAAGGGGGAAATTGCACCTTATCAGGCGTAACAGCATCAAAGACGTAAACTTGGCCACGAAACGACAGCGTAAGCTGACTAGACTCTTCGGGCCCTCCACCGCCGGAGACGTAGACCGCATCGGAAGTGACATCCTCGACGACGACCATGGCACCGGCAGCACCGTCTTCGAGCGCGTGAGGTTCGTAGTGAATGTGGTGGTGGGCGTCGAGGGCGGGGTCTGGGCCGGAGCCGTCGCCGCTTTCGGCGGCGGAGATCTGCGGAGGCATGTTCAGTGGCTGGGAGTGTCCGTACATTGCTGGTGGCTCCATTGTAGGGCCCGGGAATCGCAGTGCATTACAGGGAGAATTGAACGGGAGTTGGAAACCCTAACCTATTGAGATTTTGAATTTGATTCCGATTTGGGAGTGTGTTTGAGAGAGAGAGAGTGTGTGTCTGTGTAAAGGAATGAAGGAATGGAGGGAGTGAAGGTGGAAGAGAAGAACAAGACAGGAATTGATTCAGAAAAAGGAGAATGAAAAAGCGACCATGTCAATGCTCATATTTACGAGGCTTCCCCACTTCAGCCCAGGCCCAATACGCATGCCGCATGCCACATGCCCCCATGAAATTTCAACTTTTCAATAACCAACTTCATTTAATAATAATAATTATCGTTCAATTTTTTTAATTTTTACAAAAATTTGAATTAAAACCAATAAAAATATATAATTAATTTTAAAATAATTATTAAATTTAATTAGAAAAATAAAATATCTATATATTATAAAGAAGATTTTTTCTTTCATCTTCACATTTTATAATATCAATTATATCCTTTATAATATAATTATTTATTAAATTTTTTAAAATTAATAATTACTTTTATCTATTTTTTATAAAATTATTTATCTTTCTTTTTATTCATTAATAATTAATTTCTCTATTCATTTTATTTTATTTTTAATAAATATAAATTTATTTTATATATTAACTATTATTTATATTTAAAAAATACAGTCGTTAGTATATATATAAAAGAGATTTTTAAAATATGTTTAAAATAAAAATTACGAAAAGATTGTTAGAATAACATAAATTATTTATAAAATAATTAATTTTTAAAATAATAATTAAAAATAAAAGTAAAAAATATAAAATGTAAAGAATATATTATTATATATTGTCATAGATAATTATAGTAATAATAATAATACGATAAACTTTGAAAAAACCCAACGTTATTTAATTATTTATTTACTCGTATTCAATATACCATTTTCACCTTAACCATATCCTCTCTCATCATTCATTATTCACAAACAATTATATCAACTAAATTACTTATAATTAAATTCCTGTGTAACATTAGTTTTAACACGCAAACTAAGTTAAACTGTTTTTATTTGCTTAATTGTTTCTGTTATATTCCTTTCATTTGTGTGTTTTCTAAATAACCTTAGTCCATTTTCTTTAGCGGCTTACTGATCAATTTTACTTTTTCAAACCATCCCAAACTATTAACCGTGATGAGAACAAAATAATAATATCAGTGAAATAATAAAGATAATAATTGAAATAATAATGAAAATAATAAAATGATTATTGGATAATTTAAAATAACTAACTTTCCTAATTATAATTACTTTTTGTCGGAAGTAATGAATAACATCATAAATGATTTTTAGCGTACATAATGTGGTCACTAGGTAAATACGATACATATATCAATCAATATTGGTCAAAATAACTATCATTATCTAATGCTTTTAATATTTGAACTAAATAATATTTTATGAACAAGAATTGTAAAACTCTAGAATAACTTAGGGTTGTACAATGTTTATTGGTTTAAATTAAGTGTTAGAACTATAATTAAATTGGAACTTAGCTTAGTAGTTTAGTAATCTAGTCTAGCACTAGTGAATAGAATTGGTAGTGAATCTTAGTCTAGGTAGTACAAGTTAAACATAGTTTTAGAGTTTAGAACTTAGAATAAGTTTTTCTTTAGGTTCAGGGTTTTAGAATTTAAATTAGTAGTTAGAAATTAGAGTTAGCTTAGATGACTTAAAATAAAGGTTAAATTATTTTAAAAGTATCTTTTTTAACGAAATCTCGTAAGTTCTCTTATTTTTATTTAACTCAATTGGGTTTTTATTTTGAAAATTTTGTTGCAATTAGGTTATTCCGTTAGTAGTACTCTAACTGTGTTAACTATGTGTCACATGTCAGCGCGTGATTTTTTTTTGTTTTTTTTATTTTTTTATTTCCTTTTAATTTTTTAATTTTTAATTTTTTTCAATAACTTTTTTTAACAAAAATAAAAATTGTCACCTGTTAATCTAACATTGTGCCACGTGACAGAAACACTGTGATGTGGTGTGATAGTGCACATGTTACTATTGGATGTGAAAAGTCTTAATGCAGTTCCTCTATTTGTTATTTTATCTCAATTTGGTATCAATTTTTTTAAAACTGAATAAATTTCATCCTATAACAAATTTAATTTTTATATAAATTTTACAATAGTATGTTTATTATAATTGATATTTTAACAAAATTAAGTTTATTTAAATATATATTTTGCATTGAATTTTATTTAAATTTTGTTTTAAATATTTATATATCTATAATTTATAAATAAATGTTAGAGTTACTTTAAAAATAAAAACTTTAAAAATTAAAATATAAAATTTTAAAACAATTTAAAATAAATATATTTATTTAAAAGTTTACAATTCAATTTATAAAGTTGTTATGTTTAAACAAACTCTCACATTTGTTTATAAAGCATTGATATATAAATATTTGAAATAATATTTAAATAAAGTTCAATGCAAAATATACATTTAAATAAACTTAATTTTGTTAAAAATATCAATTATTATAAAAATACCATTGTAAAATTTATATAAAAATTAAATTTGATATAGGTATGAAATTGATTCAATTATAAAAAAATTAGGACCAAATTGAGACAAAATAACAAATAAATAGACTCCATCAAGACTTTTCACATCCAATAGTGACATATGGTACTGTCATTATCACGTCACATTGTCTCTGCCACATGGCACAATGTCAGATTGACATGTGATTGACACGTGACAATTTTTATTAAATTATTAAAAACAATTAAAAATTTTAAAAAAAATTAGAAGAAATCCACGTGCCGACACGTGGGACATAGTTAACATGGGACATAGTTAACATTGTTAGAGTATTACTAACAAAAAAAACTTAATTACAACAAATTTTCCAAAATAGGGATTCAATTGAGTCAAATAAAAATAAGGGGAATTACTTGAGACTTCGTTACAAAAATGGGACCTCTGAAATGATTTAACCTAAAATAAAATTATGGTTATCTTATGTTTCTAGTTCATAGTTGTCTAGTTAACCAGCTAGCTAGCTATTTTATGTAACTTGATTTGGTGCAGCAAAAGTAAACCAAGGACAGTTAAATGGAGTTGTTCGAGGACTGATCAAGAGAAAAGAAATGCAAAAATCATCAGTGGAAACCGGGCGTGACTAGCTTTGGGCAAACAAACAAAAAATTGAAATGTTGAATTTAGGTCGACTTTTTGCTATTCAACTCCTAACTTTGTACCAAGTTGTTGGAGACTTCAAGAAACATTGAAATACACTTGTTGGGAGCTAGAGAACCTTGGAAAGAGGACTAGAAGTTGACTTAATCAAGCATCTTAGTTTACACCTTTTTATTAATTAGTTTAGTTAGTTTAGCATAGTTTAGTATTTTTTTTTTTAGAGAAGTAATTTACTAACTTGTTGTGTAGTTCAACAACTCTAATATAGTGAATTAAAGGTGATTAGAGGTTGATCAAGAGAAAATCCAACAAGGGTACAAATTTGAACCAGCTCTCAGAGGGGTTAAAGATGCATAGTTGACCCAAAGGTTGACTTTTCAAGTAAAAACTCTAAATCAAGCTTTGGCTGATGGAAATAAAAAACATCACTTGTTTGAACATGTTGGAAACTTAAGAGATGATTGGAGAGCTAATGAAAGGGTTGTTGCACTTAATCAAGGTTGACTTTACCATGTTTGGTGACTACACTAGGTAGTTAAGATATGTTTTCTAGTTATAGAAGTAGAATAGTTAACTATAGCAGTTAGTTAATTGTAGAGAGTGGAAGCATTGTATATAGGTGAGTGGAGAAGCATAAACATTACCTACCACTTACATACTACACATTCTGCAGAAGAAAAAAAAAAACATTTTCCTCTCATTTTTCTATCCATTTTTCTCTCATTTTTGGCTTGGAGCTCAAGGACCTAAGTGAAATAGTCTCAAGAACTCCAAAGATTGTGTTCTATGTTCGGTATTATGTTTCAATACATTATTTTCTTCAGTTTCCACCATTTAATTTCTCTTTTCCTTGTTCATTGTGTACATTTACCATGTTTTCGCGTTGTATTTTCAGTTTTCATTCAAGTTCTTTTTATTCTTGTGAATTGATCAATTTTTCTTCCATATCTTACTAGGTTTTGGTATGGGTTCATGCCATTAGCCTAGTGTGTCCAAAAGACAAAAAAAAACAAGGTTTTAGTGTTAAACCTAGCTATTGGAAGCAAAGTTGTGATAGAAATAAGTTTAAGTGTTCGTGATTTTGTATCACTATAATTTTCAATTCCTTGAGTAAATTCCATGTGCTATGAGTTGTAAACATTTTTGTTTTAGTTCGATTGAATGTTTTGAACAAGTTGCATCTAATTTTCGAGTTAAACTCAGAAAACTGAAAAACGTACATTGACAATTATGTTTGTTATTTTTCTCGTAGAAGCTAAGTTCTGGAATTGTGATTTTGATTTCTACTTGTTCTTTTCATTTCTTTTCCAGTCCTATGATCAATTGATGTTAATACGAACCATTTTGTATCACAAATTCATCTAATGATTTATTTCATAGCTAATTCAGCCCTTGTCATGCACATTCACAACTTCACGAACACTATCTGCACTGTGATTATTTGTTTAGTTATGTTTTTCAATTTTTGCAGTTCTTAATTAGTTTTGGTTGCATATTTTAGTTATTTTAGATGATTAGAACATGTTTCATATACCTGCATTGTAAAAATCACATTCCATTTTCATTGATGCATTTCATTGAACACCTACTGAAAATTATAGGGTTTGATGAGCATTTCATCAAATTGTTAAATATAAATGATCTTCTAGGAATCACATTTAATATTTGCATTGTCTCGTAAGATAATATTCATCTAACACTTCATAGGTTTGTTTGTTCATTAATTATTTAACGTTTGTTCATTAATTATCTAAAGTTTCTCATTCACTTTAGTCATTTGATCAATAATGAATTGTCCAGAGTTTCTATTCACTTTAGTCATTTTATCAAGAATAAATCGTGTTTACTCTTAACAAAGTGACTTGTTATTTATCCAAGTTATTTTTTATATATTTCTTTTCATAAAAAATTACCTTAAACGAACATATTTAAAGATTAAAAAACTTGATAAAAAACTTATTAATAAAAATAACAATTCACATTTCATTATTGAGTAAAATAGATGTAATGAATATAGTAAAATAATTTGTGTTTCACTAAAGCATAAAGAATATTGCGTATATAACTATGATGACAAAACTAAAACTAACACAATAAAATAAAATACAAGAGAATAATATAATTCAAGAAAGATGCATACATGGCCTTTTTCATTGTGGCCATATGAATAATTTGGATCTTTTTTATTGCAGAAGTATAAATGATTTGGATCATACGCAACATATGGATGAGAATGGGACAGAATGAAGATGAGTTTTTCTATCCTATATTCATTTTCAGAAAAAAAAAAATAATCCTCATACTTAGACGAAACATGTGTCAAATGTTTGTCTTATCTTCATTTTTACTGGGTAACGGGTATATACTCGTACCTGTACCCACCTTCTTCCTATTTCAATATCAATTAATTAATTTTTATGAAATAAAAAAATTATGATAAAAGAAACATAATATTATCAAATATTCAATATTAAAAGAGAATAGTATTGTTTCTTTAATATCAAATATTTAAAAAGAATTTATAATTATATACATTTTAAATTAAAATAGCAAATAAAATTTCATGAAAGCCAAAATATTTATTAAATTTGCAATAGTTAATGTTACCTAGTTGATAAAATTAAAAATATTTAAGAAAATATAAAAAAAACAAATATTTAAATTAAAAAAAATTTAAATGTGTGTTTAATTCAATTTTTTAAATTATAATAAAATATTTATTTGTATAGTAATAGAAGTTATAATACATCACATAATCAAATTCACACAAAAAACAAATATTAAACTATTCATAATTGAAATTTAAGTTAGATCTTTCATATTTTGAACTTCAATATATGTTGGATGATCATAAAAATTTTTATGACAATTACATTAAATTGTTATATTGTAGTGAATAAAATTTATTTATAAAATTACAATGATAAAATTACACACATTATAATGAGTTAGAAAATAAAAATAATTATATAAAAAATATCAAAACAATATTATACATCATAAAAATAAACAAAAAATAAAACTATTAAACAAAATGATCATACGAAAACAATTTGATAGACTATTGAATGAAATCACACAAAGGAAAATAAATGTATAGTTAAGGATATGACAAGATGAAAAAAAAAAGGTTTAACTATGCCTTTGATCCCCATTTTGGAGTCAAAATCTCAAAATGGTACCCAAATTTTTAAAAGTTTCAAATTGGTCCCTTTTTTTGTTAAAACGTCTCAAGTTTGCCATTTCCGTTAAGTCAAGGTTGACGCCGATAGAGAGAGTGCCACGTGTCAGTTCCTCGATTTTTTGAATTTTTTTATTTTTTTATTTTTGAATTTTTTTAAAAAATCAATATTGCCACGTGTCAAGTTGTCATCGTGCCACGTGACAGTGTTAGAGTGATGTAGTAGTGACAGTGACATGTGTCAGTATTATGCCAGGTGTTATTTCCTTAGTCTCAATTTGGTCCCTTTATTTTAATTTGTCTCAATTTAGTCCCAATTTTTGTAAATATGAATAATTTTGTTCCTCTCCAGATTGAAACAAAAATTAATTTTATATAAATGCTATACAAATATTTTTATTAAATTTTATATTTTTATTCAAATTGATATTTTTATTATATATTTTTAACATAGCTAAGTTTATTTAAAATTGTGTTTCACATTCAACTTTACTTAAAATTATTTTCAAATTTTAAATTTATATGTGTTTTATTGTTACATGAACTAGTTAATTTATGAATTTTTTTCTATTAACATTATTTTCTATTAACAACTTTAAAAAAATTTTAAATAAAGTTCAATGTAAAATATTAATTAAATGAACTTAATTTGGTTAAAAATATTTACTTCAAATATCAATTTTGATGGAAACATTGTGTACATTTATATAGAAATTAAATTTGATTTCAATTTGGAGAGGGACAAAATTGCTAATTTTTACAAAAATTTGGACTAAATTGAGACAAATTAAAATAAGGGGACCAAATTGAGACTAAGGAAATAACACCTGGTATAATACTGACACGTGTCACTGTCACTGCCACATCACTCTATCACTGCCACGTGACGCGATGACAGCTTGACATGTGACAATTTTTTTATTTTTTTAAAAAAATTCAAAAAAAATTCTAAAAAAAAAATCAAAAAATCGAGGAACTGACACTTGGCACTCCCTCTAACGGCGTCAACCTTGACTTAACGGAAATGACAAACTTGAGACGTTTTAACAAAAAAGGGGACCAATTTGAGACTTTTAAAAATTTGGGTACCATTTTGAGATTTTGACTCCAAAATGGGGACCATTTTCAAATATCAACTTAGTTGAAGAGATAATAAAAATTGTTTTAGCAAAATAAAAGAGTTCTTCAAATGAAATGAAAATTAATAATAATAGAATAAAGAATATAAGTTTTTTTTTTAATTTCCTAGTTAGTAAATGAAAGGTTTATACTATTGAACACTTAAATTGACAATGTTAAACATTCTCATGTGAAAAGAAAATACAATAAATAAAAAATATTAAAAAAGAGTAGAAATATTCAAATGTGATAAATAAAAAAATATTTAATTGACATACATCATTTGAACATAATTGCACAAAGGTTGTGATAAGATAAAAAATATTTTGATAATGCGAATGAATTTCATTACGAGTGAAATAATTAGAAGAAATAAAACATAAAAGGTGCATAATTTTGATTTTTTAATTATATATATATATATATTTGAAATTTATTAAATTTTAGGTAGTATATATTAGGAATTGATGAAAATTAAATTATGTATCTTTTTATTCCTTTTATATAAAGTACAACATTTAATGTTAATAGATAATAAAACATAAAGTTAAATATAATAAAGAATAAAAATATTTAGGTTTAATTTTTCTTTTGGTTCTTGTTTTTGTTCAAAAATTGACACTGAGATTATGTTAATTACACCAACAAAGCAAATCATCCATATTAAGAGTTTCAATTTTAATGAAAAAATCATTGATCAGTTTTTTTAAAAATCGGGACCAAATTGAAACTAAAAAAAGACTGGAGGACCAACTTAACATTTTTAAACAAAAACATGAATAAAAAATTAATTAAACCAAATATTTATTAACATAATTTTTATTTTCCTTTTTGTTGTCTTTTTAGTTTTTCACAAATTGGAACAATCTCTCACTCTCATATGTTTTCTTTTTGTTTTTAAAGAAAAAAAAGGTTAGACACACTCATTATATTTCTCATTTATCCTCTTCCTTCCTTGTTTCTAGTCTCACTTGATAATGAAAACATTATTATTTTTTCTTATCTCATGAGCTTTTTGTATATTCATTTTTTTTATGAATATAGAAAAAAAATAATGCATTATGTATTTTTTCATAACCAATTTTTAATTATGACTTGACTACAATATATTTTTCTTTTAATAATTATGTATCTCAATTTTTTATTATATTATGATAAATTATTTTTTAATATTATTTATAAAAAAAAGTATATTGATAAAGAATAAAATAATAAATTCATTGTTTAAAAGCAATGAAAAGAAAATTATTGATGAAAACAAGATAGATCCTACTTCTTCACATATTTTGAAGCATTATACTAATGATCAAAATGTTCAGTTAGAGAAGTCATTTCTTGAAGCGTTATACTAATGATTGAATCTAATGATCTTAAAATTATATTACTTTAGTCCCTCCAACACTTTTGGTCAAGATCCGCCAATATATATATATATATATATATATATATATATATATATATATATATATATATATATAAGTGATGGGTCCAATCACAAGAAGCATGGCTAAGCAAATTCAAGAAGAGTTAGCAACATCTAGTAAAGGTGAAGTTAAACTCCTTTTCACTTAGGCCATAATGGAGCTTTTTTAGACCTTATATTAAGGGTCGTGTAGTATAGGTTTTCCTTTGAAGGCCTTGTAATAAAGGTCATGTAGTGTAGGGTTTTAAAAATAATTTTGCTTAAGTAGGGAGTATCATATGCGCCTAGCTTAAGTAATTCTTTTATGTTTAATTATGTTAATTTAGCTAGCTTGGGAAGGGCATCCCACACATGCCACATGGCAAGCCCTTAATGGATAGTTCTTTTATAAAGGTAGTGGCCATGTGTCATTGTCTTATAGAAGAGGTTTTTCATAAAGTAGCTTTCCGCATGGCAACACATGAGTGGTTCGTTTTGTGAGAGTGAGGATTGCCACATGTCAAGCTCTCCTTCACCCCTTAATGGAAAGTTTTCTTACAAAGGTAGGGGTCATATGTTATTGTCCTGTAAGAGAGACTTTTCATAGAGTAGCTTTCCACGTGACAACATATGAGTGATTCATTTTGTGAGAGTGAGGATTGCTACATGTCAAACTCTCATTCACCAAGATAGCATTTTTAGGGTTTTGGTGCATGTTAGCATTTTAGGGTTTGGACCATTTTGGAGACACCTTACTCTATAAATAAAGGTGTCTCCCGATGTATTTCTCACTTTGAGAATGTTAATTTTATACTGCCAAATTTAAATTTGAGTCATACTTCTTTTTTTAGTCACTTGCTAGAGCATTCTAAGAGGTATCTCTAGCACCCCTTTCTTTAGAGTTGACCTAACATCTCTTAGATCACCACATATAACCTTCATCTCACCATTAAATCACAAAAATTGAGAGTCATTTTCTCTCAACACCAAGCTTTCGCGTATCTACCATTCACCATAGTCACCATTAGTGGTGGAACTTGGACCAAAATCTTAGGGGAGCCAAAATTATTTTTTTATATGTAAATTATTTTTTTCTACATTAAAATAAATTATTTCCTCACATAATTTTCTATATTCAAAACAAGCATATATGATAATAGAATCCAAAAAATATGATAATAATATATATGAAAGTGTAACATAAAGTTTATTATCAACAATCATATATTAAAAAAAGCAAAATTTACCTTTAGTGTTTCTCAATGTTCTTTCAATTACTTAAAATCTTGAATAATGAAATCATAACTGAAGTTTGTTGCAATATCCCTTCCAATATGGATTATTATAGTGCTTGTTATAAAATATTTTAAAACCTATAAAAAAACACTAAAAAAAGTTAAAACATGTTGATGATAATCAACTAAATGTCAACTAGAATTTAATGAAAATCAATTCAATTATATGTAACAATAAAAACATTTGAGTCAAGTCATCTGCTTGATTTTTTACTAAAAAGATAGCACATTAAGTAATATGCAACATTTTTTAACTGCGAATACTGAATACTTTAGCCATGAATGAAATAAGTTAAATCATGTGTATTAAAATCTTTTTGGATAACCATCTTTAGGAAACAACGGATAATTTTCTAGATGCATTTAATATGAATCTCATTTTAGATAAGTCTTTCGTACCTCATCAATTTGATTTGGTGGGTATTGCCAAATTTGATGACGTTTTCCTGGATCACATTCTAAAGCATTTTCAAATTCATTGTATATAACTCTTGGAACTTTATATAGTTGTTTTTCATTTTCTTCATTTTTTGGATTATTGTGAAGTTTCTCAAGTTTAGATGATGTAGATACATTTTTTCATCTTCATCACAAGCATTCCTTTTGAAAAAAGAATCAATTCTTCTACTTTTTATCATAATTTTTCTAATGTAAATTTGTCACCTCTCACCTATTTCGGAAAAGATAAAATTATGAATACCCCAACTAAATTAAATCTCAAAACCAAAACTTAATATTTTAAGAAAATTAACACCTTCTAAATGGTCCCTTATCTTAAAGTAGATTTCTAATATTGTTTTTCCTTATACAACTTCAAATGTTAAAATAATTCTATATACACAAAGATAGTTTAATCAACAATTAGAGCATGATTTTATGACCATAAAGATATGTCTAGAGCATAGAAAAATCATAAAGAAGAGAAAATAATATTTTATAAGTTAAAAATTAATAGTATTTAAAATAATAATAATTATTAATAAAAGTTTATAATTGCTTTATAAATTAAAATCTAAATTTATATCTCTAATATTAGTTACTAAGATTTGATCTAGTATTGTTGTTAATCTTTATCATTAATTAAAAAATAATTTAGAATCTAATGTTAAGTAATTTAGAATCTAATGTTAAGTATGAGTTCAAATTTAACGTTAAACAAAAAAAAAAAAGAAAGAAAATTAAGCAGTTAAATAAATAATTTAATAATTTTCTTAGTTTGTAGTTGTTTTAAAATTTTTCAGTGCAAGGAAATGATTACGTTGATTTAAAAAAAAATTATATTAAGACCAAAAAATTAAGAAACTAAAAAAAATTAAGAAACTAAATAAGTTTCATCAAAATTGGGATGAAAAATATTATTAAACTTATATAAATCTATCGTTTTAGAAATGTTATCATATTTTTTTACGTGGATTAGCGTTAAATCAACACTAGTTAGACTCTTTGGTAAATATATATAAAAATATAGCCCTGATTCATGAATGAAAGATGTGTTAGCTTGTGGCTTCATTCATATTTGTATTGTACATTGTTCACTTGAATGGAGTGGCAGTTCAAAACACACGTAGGAGTGGAAATTCGGCGATTCTGGGTTGCAAAACAATATTTATTGGACCAAGAGAATTTCTTGTTACACCTCAGAATTTTCTTGAATCAGTTCATTTTGAATGAGTCTTTCAAAATTAATCTGAAGCATAAAAAGTATTTCAAAATAAGTGCAGAAAGAAAAACCCAACCATCCAAACAAATTATGTACTTAATTTTTAAATATTTGTCAGTATCAAACAGAATTTATTTAAAATTATAATCTTCGATAAATTTTATATCTTTCGAGTGGTAAAATGAGTTTTACTATGTAGATCGGCCTGTCGGTCTGCATTTGGCAAGTTGAGTTCAACTTTTAACCTATTAATTCGTTTTGACCATCAACCTTGTTTTATGAATTAAAAATTAAGATATAAAATAATTTAAAAAATTTATTTTTATATATTATTTTTTGAAAAACGATAATATTATAATTTATATATATATATATATATATATATATATATATATATATGTATGTGTGTGTGTGTTTGTGCGTTGTCGTGTGTATACATTTTCTAAATATACATAATATTATATTAGTAGGTGATGATAATATAATGTTATTAAGTTAATATATAAAATAAAATTATATTTATTAAAAATAAAGTGAAATATATAAAAAAAGATTGAGAAAATAACTGTTGATAAATAGAGAAAAAATTATAAGAGCAAAGATAGACGATTTTATGAAAAAGTTTGTAAAAGTAACGGTCAATTTTAAAAAAAATTATAAATAATTATATTTTAAATGGTAAAATTAATATTTTGAAATGTAGACGCAAAAGAGGGAATTATCTTTATATATTGTTATAGATTATAGAAAAAAATGCTTGAACATATAAAAAATCAATTAAAAACTTAAAATGACATTTATATAATTAAATGTTAACAATTGTTTTTTTAAATATAGCATAACATATCAAGATTTACTATAACCCAACAATACCACTTTAATAAATGATTTGTAATGAATTTGATTCAATGGTTACTTAATAAAAAAAATACATATAACCCAACATACCATCAATATATTGTTTATCTGTTTATCTAATGCTTTCGATCATCCTCTATTTGAAACTAGATCATGAAACAACTAAATCATGTAACTCACCCTACACTCAAAAAGCAAATATTCATTCTATATCCTCTTATATGACGGTATTGCCTTATTTTCATCCTTAAGAATAAGAATGTAATTCACATAGATTAAAATCTATTAAATTATATTAATTTAATATCTGATGATGTAATTTAAAAAATAACTTTAACGTAAAGATTTTAATGTGATGATTAGTAGAATATAACTGTATTTTAGATTTATTAAATTAATTCCCTCACTTCTCACTTCATAGGGTATTATAGTATTTTATTAAAGTTTTAAAATACTAGAAATTGATATGACAGTTGCTTCTATAAAAGTGGAAAAGTGGAAAAGATTTACGTTTCTAAAATGTAAAGAAAAGTGACTTTGACATGATAAGACTTTGTAATGGGTAATTCTATATTATCAAGAAGCCATTGAAGAGAAGTAAGAAAAAAAAAACATTGATCAAGAGAACTTTGCAATTGATCCATGTAAGTTCTTGAACTCTTCTAATAATATAATTGCATAATTCCTAAAATCATCCCAAAGATTATGTTAGATAATTTAAAGGTTAACACCTTAAATAACTTAGAATTGGTGTCCCTTAGCAATAATAAAATGCCTACCACATATACAATGCTTCACCAAAATCATTCATAGCACTAAGCTGCAAACTTGAAACACAACTTCCAACTCTACAACTAAATGTTTAACAATTGAAATAGTTCTACCAAAACCAAAATATTTCAGTCAATAAGTTACACACCTTAAATAATAACTATTCAAAACAATTTGCCTAAGATAAAACATATGCTATCATCAAACCACTATCAAGTTAAAACATTCAGATTTGAGATAGAAGATAATCTTATATTTAATCATGAGTGTGCACCCTCATCACTAACTCAAGATTCTTTCTTTCTTAAAATTGTTGTTTTCACCAACCAAATATGACAAATTGGACTTGCACAATTATACATACTACAAAACACAACAAACCTACAACCTTCAGGCCAATCCTATGATTGAAATGCTTCAAACTCTCACATAATTATTACTAAGAGGAGCACACAACCTACTTAACAGAAATATAACACTCCACTCCAGTAGTTCGCCTAAGGTTCGAGGTACTCTGATACCAAAATGTAACAAACCTATTTTTCTAATCATTTTAAATAGTAATAATAAAATTAGTATAACTAAAAAGTAACATTAGTAATTACAATTACACTAGATTACATATCAGTTCTCAAACTAGAGTACATTGTATCTCAAAAATGTAATTAACACAACTCATAAGTACTCCAAAATATGATTAAGAACTTAACACGGTTTCACAAAAGACTAAGGCATATCATCATCAATATTACTATACTACTCCTTTAATGGCTACCTCCTACTCAATGCTACTATCGCTTTCAATTCCTATTTCTGATCTCGTATATGTGTGTGTGGGTGGGATGTTTAGTGTGTTGTATATACATACATACATACATACATATATATATATATATATATATATATATATATATATATATATATATATATATATATATATTTTGTGTGTGTGTGTGTGTGTGTGTGTGTGTGTGTGTGTGTGTGTGAAATAATCATCGCAAAAAAAATGAGAAGAAAACAAAGGACACACCAAGTGTAATGGTAAAATAATTTTTACAAGAATAAATCACAATCTAAATATATTATATCTTCTTCTTTCTTCTTTTTATAAAGGTTGTGTAATTAAATATTTGAAATATGTAAAATATCAAATAGGAGAGCAAGGATCAAACATAGAACTATCATAACACATCTAGACTCTTGCTTCCAAAAAAGACTAATGTATTGAATGAACTCGTGAAACTCTGCGCATGTCATGCTTGCTCATTATTCCTCAATTGATGTTTCAACACACAAGACCAATATCCCCAAACCAAGTCATGACAAGATTAACCCTACTAGCTCTCTAAGTATGATCCTATTTCATACCATATTGTCTACCATGTGGAGCCTCTTTTGATTCACACCACCTAAATGTTCTACTCTATGTGACTTAGACACTAGTTGATTCATGATAGTCTCACTCTCCAAAGTCCCCTTTAATACACTTTGACAACGTAAGTAATAGTATTTTCCCATGAAAATAATTACTAGGACTCAGCCACACACAACCACACATCAATATTTCAAACAAGGTCCTAAGATTACTCATTTAAAAAAAAATCAAAGTTATGATTGTTGCCCAACGATATATGCGCTAGGTGGAAAAACACCAAGTGTAGATCTACAAATTTTAGCATCCAAGACAATCACTCACCCAAAATTCGCAATCCTCATACATGTTCTATTGCACTAATTCTCAACCATTCACTCCTTTCACTCAACATATAAGTGAAAATACATTCAAAATTAACACACATAAAAATCTATAGCAGTAGACATAAATAATGTATTTTCTTCCTTTATCTAAAAAAAACTCAAATCAATTAAACTAACATGCACTCAGATTTCAACTACATAACTTTAATTCATTTTTTTTTTGTAATTTCTATAAACTCAACTTTAAGCATGATAAACACTTCAACCCATATTTGCACAATAACCCACTAGTTTTCATCACCATTTCTTTCATAATTATGCATAATAACATCTCTTTACCCCAAATTTCCATCATAGGACAATGACAATTCACATAAATACATCATAATTACCAACATTCCACATTTTTCATTTTTTGTCTTGTTGCTCACATCACTCATACCCACATCAAAACCCACCCCATAACACAAAAGAAAAACCCCCAAATTTAATTCCAACAACACCAGTACTAAACAATTTCATAAGTTTCGAAAAATCATTCAAATAAAGAGAAAAACTTTTAAATGATTAGTTCCCCTTACCTTAAGGTATATTCCTAATAGTGCTCTTTCTCTACACAACTTCAAAGCTTAAAAAAATATCTCTATCTACACAAACAAAAGACCAATCAATGATCAGAGTATGATTTTATGATCACTAACAAATAAAGATTTGCCTAGAGTATAGAAAAAATCACATGCAATTGAAAAATGCCACATGAAAAGGAGAAAATAAATTGCTTCAAAGAAAAAAAGTAAAAATTAAATTTATTCTATTTCAAAATTCAATTGGTTCAGAATGATCCTTAATCCTTTGGTTACTCAATAGTGCTATCAATTTTTAAAATGGATTAGCATGGAGAGAAAAATTGAGAGAAGAAGATTGAGGAATGAGGGCTTGGGTGAGAATATGGCCTGAAAGAAAAAAAGAACAGAAGTGCAACCGCTTTTTTTCAAGTTTATATTCTTCATTTCACTTTAAAAAAGTTATAAAGTTATTTTATTATATCCATATTTCATTTTTTTTATTGTCATTTTCTCTCTCTTCTTTATTAGGCATGCTATATGATGCAAGAACAAGAATAAGAACATGAATAAGAAGAGTGTTTGCTTAAAGTTAAAAAGTGTAGCTTTAGGCCAAATTCTAATTTCAATACATTACTAAATCTATTTTGTCATAAAGAAAATGTGATGAAGAATTACTTAACTAATATAGGAATAAGAGAAAAGCAATTAACACAAGAATACAAGAATATAAAGTGAAACTACAAACTCAAAAAAAAAATCACAATCATTGTCTAATAACAATTAGAAAATAATACTATCTAAAATTTTTACAACACATATATCACTTAATTATATTCTTTGATCCCAAATACACTCAGTTTTCAAATTAAGAATTTAAATCAAACCTCACAACACTATACTACTAAAGTATTAACAAAAATCAGATACAAACTTAAAGTATTTTAACTAAAACATTAAATATCATAAATTTTAAGTTTATTATATAGCTATTATCCCGATTCATTATTTATCCTAATGTAAAACTTTTAAGATATATATTATTTTCATAAATCCAACATTTTGTGAGAAAATGTTTATAATTTACTCGGTCGAATCTACAGTTAAGATTTGCACTTGAATGTTCTAAAAGTCAAATATTTGACATTTTCTTTTCTGCCATAGGTTTCGTTGAATTAGTCTTGCGAGTGTTTTCTTACACTTTCAATTTCGCGTTAACCAAAGCGTTGAAAGTGAAGAATGCAGCAGATACAACTTGGCCATGTGCTTCTCATTTTTTAATATAAAATGGATAATTGCTGTCTCCTCATTTATAATAAGGTGTGACATCATTCACTTTTATGCGCGCAAATCAAATTAAAATTAATACCAAGTATTTTTTTATCGAATTTAATCGAGTGTCTCTGAAGTGATTAATAATCCAAAAATATTTATTTGTAAAAACTTTTCAATATTCAAAATAGTAAAAGTTTTAAGAATTAAGTACGAGAGTTGAATGTGTAAAAGTTAATTGTATGTATAGATTTTTGGAGTATAAGATCAAAGACATTCAATTACTAAATATCTTTATTAATATATTATATTATATTAATATTTCTAACCTGTTTGGAAAACAATAATATATGATATTCATTTATCTATCACTGAGATTTATTCTAAATATTTCGATACCCAAATATAATAAGCCGAATAATTGAATATCTCAAACCGAATAATTACAAGTAAATAGATTAGATCAAAAAATTATAAGTTACGTAATTTGTGTATATTCTTTTCAGTCATTTTAATTGTACAAGTAATAAGCTATTAAGGTTTTGGGTTACTACTAATATAACTTCGTTCAAAAATTCAGAATATCGTTATGTTATACTTGCATAAGTTCGTATTATAAAAAAATGCTTATATAATATATATTTTAAACCATTTTTTTTTTCAAATGGCCCACAAAACCCACATATCAAGTAGGTTACTTAGCACCTTCAAAAGCATATTGAGATTTCTCAGGATCTATTTGTATAATAAGAATTCATTCCATCCATTGAATAATGTATAATTAATAAAAATAATTAAATTAAGTTTGGTGATATAAATTCGGAATAGTCCAGAAAATATGCAAGTAAAATTTATTTAATCCATAAACTATGCAATTTAGATGAAAAGATAATTCAGTATCAAAAAATAGAAAAATAGATTAATAAATTTCATTTTTAGTATAATAAAATAAATTATAATCTTAGTAAAAATATGGAATTTTATAAGTTATTAAAGTAATTAAATATTTATTTATTTTTAAATAATTATCATCTGTAATTATTAAAATAAAAATTGATATTAATATATAATTAAAAAACTTACTCTTTATTTTTTACTGTGAAAATATTTTAGACCAGATTTGTAATACAAACTGATATTTTTCAAGGCATAAAATGGATAAACACAATTTAACAATTTCCGCATAAATAAAGAAAAAAAAAGTGCTTTAAAAAAAACAAAATTGAGAATAATCTAGAAAATGACATTTCAGAAGTGATAGAAGTTTAAAAATAGCAAGACTCAATTATTTTAATGTTAAAATGTTTTAATATAAATAGAATCGTTCTAAAAGAGTTTCAATATTTTAAAACACACTATCTCTATAGAGATAACTTTTCTAGAATTCTTTGACTTCTCTCTAGGATTTTTGTCTCTCTGGTCATCTGATTGAAGAACCGAGACCGTAGATTGATCATCTCGACAAGCTCTTCAAGTTGGACCGATCAGTTTCTCCGTTCGCGTAAGTTGAGTTTCCACCTCTTTTTGGTCTAATTTTGTTTTCTCTCACATGTGGGCCATCTTTTGCTTGCATGCCTTGTTTTAATCATCAGTATGAGTTTCTGTTGATCAATGATCATAATGATATGTTCTAATCGTTCTTGTGATGTTTCTATGTGTAGATAGAGCATCCTATGGAGTTAGAGGTGTTTAACGTTTATAAAGCGACCTAAGTAGGATAAGGGAAACTAATAGCTTTTAGTGTTAGCGAGTCATATCTTGTATGATTGTGAAGTATTTGGTATGATATGATGAATTATGGATGCTTGTGATTGTGGTATGTTGATCTTTTAAATGATTTAATTGAATTGATTGTATTATTTGAATTGGGGGTATTTGAGAAAGATGGAGTTGTTGGATCATGAATCTAATTGGTGCGACCTACTATAACTTAAAACTCTTTTAAACCACTATCTATAGTAGAAGTATCAATTGGAGTAATGAAACAGGTCCATATTGCTCAAAAACCTTAATTTGATGTTGTTGATATCTGATACAACGCTAAGCCCCACGTGGCAGCGCTGAGAGCTCATTTTTGCGAATTGATTGGTGCCGAGTGTTGGCCAGGTGACATTGAGCGTTGGTTTTTGCGAATTGATCAACATTGGGCACCACTTTCTGGCGTTGAGTGTAAGACCCGGGAAAAATTAAATAGTTATTTAATTAGGACGGGCAATGAGAACATTTAAAGAAATAAATGTGAGGAGCTATGACGTGAAAAAGTGCTAACTCATGTGGTTGAGAATATTTTATTGTGTGTGAGGACTTGGGTTCAAGTCCTATGTGCGTCACTTGGATGTTATTAAATTATGCATTTTTTATGTAATTATATATTGGATGCGTGGTGTGATGATAAACTCCTAGAATTATTGGACTTATCATGAAATAAGGATTGGTTGAATGGTTTGGCCTTAATTGGGTATATGCATGAGTGTGGGTTCAAACCTTGGTGAGAACTAAATAATTTCTTTTTGCCAATTTTGAGAAAGAGTGCACTGTAAATTCGTACTCACCATAAGCAAAGGTTTTTTTTAGAGTCTTGGGGTTGATTGAGAGAAGTGGTGGGACTGAAATCACCAAGGATTGGACTAGAAACAAAGGCTAAGAAGGTTTTGTGAGGGGATAGGCATACAAATTCGAATTTGGCAAGGAATCCAGGTAAGGGGAGTTGTTTTGTTGATATTTTAATACATGTACGTTCCACTGTATCGTAACTAATTGAAATCGCATGCTTTCACCTGTTTTCTGCACTCTTCGATTGGGTTTTTGGGTTTTTCCCAAAAACCGCCTGGCGGTTTGATCCCTACCGCCAGGCGGCTCATCAGAGGTGAGCGTATGTTCTTGTTTTGGTTTGAGTCGCCTGGCGGCGATGAGTTCCTGCCCGGCGGCGCGACCTTGGCTGCGTCCTGTTTGATGGTTTTTGATGCTAAATTGGGTGAATATAATGGACTACTGAGTCTCCAATGTCCGTATAAAATTGTATAATGAATTATTGTCATAGACTTCTTGTTGGAATGTGTATGATCATATTGGGGTTTTGAATATGGGATTGTTGGGTTGATTAGGAAGTAACTGGAAT
>Ga0214545_1001087_pt1 | contig 49027 bp, 25 predicted proteins | sample CNSS4metaG_FD_160064 | JGI IMG/M metagenome (GOLD analysis project Ga0214545, IMG submission 160064) | Root nodule microbial communities from cowpea collected in UCLA plant growth center, Los Angeles, California, USA - CNSS4 | ecosystem: Host-associated > Plants > Roots > Nodule | place: USA... | reverse complement strand
ATATTTGGGAGAACAAACACTCTTTATGCCACTACAAAAAAAAAAAAATTAAATAAAGACCAACAAATAATGAAATTCTTTATTTTTCCTTAGAGGAAGCAACATTATGTATTTATTTCCTAAAAATAAGAGATCATGAAAAGTACCATAAAATTCTTATACGTTATGATGATTTCTTTTTGAAGATTTGATACCCTATTGTAGAATAAGATTTTTAGAACAAGATTAAAAATAAGGTTCTTTGCATAAATCATGAGCCTTCAATAAGAGCATACCAAAGATGTCAAAATGGTTTCAATCTGTGAGGTTCGAGCCGGGTTGGGTTGAGAAAAATTCAACTTTTTTAAAAGTGGGTTGAACTCAACCCGGCTCACTTAACCCACGAGTTAAACGGGTTCGAACCGGATTGAAGGTGGGTTGGCCCACTTAACCCACCAACAATTTTTTTACAATTTTTTTAATTCTTTTAATAATTATTTACTACTCCTATTATATTTGTTCACAATTTCATATTTTTAAATACTAGAATGTTGCTTAATTATATTTGAATAGTTTGAATGTTTAATTAATTTGATTGTCAAGTTATATATGTTGATACTTTAATCTTTAACTATAATCTTTATAGTAAATTACTCAAGTAACCGTCTTATAAACAATTTTTTCTAAATTTGCATGAAAAAAATGTATAGTTTTTTTATTTATATTTTGTTGAATAGCATGACAAAAAATTTGTAATATTAGTCATGCTTTCTTATACTATATGGATACTCTCTTGCAAATAATTATTCATATATTGGTGGTGAACATGATTAAAACATTGGTTCTTGATTTTAATATGATTGTCATCTCATGGGTTACTTCAAAAATTATATAAATATTTGAATACTAAAAAATAAATAAATAAATAATTTTTTTAGGTGGGTTGATGAGCCAACCCACTTAACCCATCAACCCGTGGTGGGTTGAGCCGAGTTACAAAACTTCTGGCTTACCATAAAGTGAGCTGGGTTGGATTCACTCATTTTCAACCCGGCTCGTGGTGAGCCAACCCGTGTGAGCCGGATTGGCTCACTTTGACATGTACCAATATATGAACACGATTCTTAACTTTAGACGTCTCATTACTTGGTTTTCAATTGGGAAGATATAACTTTTTGTCCATACTAACTTATTTTTTAAGGCAATTTGACTTGTGCAAAACGACCCATTTTCCTGGATTAAATAAACAATCACTTTTCAATCATTAATAAGAAGACTATACATTTAGAAATGAAATTTAGTCGATCGTACTTACAAACATAACAATTCAAAAAGGAGGAGCCAAGTGCTTTAGATGACAATAAATGTTATAGTATGAACGTAATTAATTTACCTCGTTTACTCTCCTATTTATATTATGATTATATGACCCTCACTTAGATGGTCAATGTGATTAATTCCCTTAATAAATATTTGAGTACTCTGCTAATTATATTTAAGATATTTACCTTTAATTAATTACCTTTTACTATTAATGATCTAGCCATTAAGAAGTCGGTTTAGCTGATATGACGTCGTCCAAGCCTGTATATATGTAGGTCTAGTACAACTTAATCCAAAATGATGGAAATGTAACTAAACATATGTAGTACATCAGTTTTCCAAACTTGACATGCTATATGTTAAAGTCTTTATGTTGTTATGATGCCAACCTATATGTATAATTATATTTTAGAAAATTACCTTAATCTCCTTTATCCTCGATACCATTTCCATGGTGGCCAAATGCAATATGGAATAAATTCTTGAAGCTTTCATAACTAAATGGAGGCACTATATATGAAACAGCTAGCTAGCACGTATGCTTTAGTTGATAATAAATATATATGAGAAAGATGGAATATGCCAAAACTAATGGGATCGTAAATGTAAAACAACGACAACTCATGCATTGGATAATAATTTTTTCACCGACGATAGAACGATCTCGACAGTGGGACGTGGAAAAACGTTGGTGTTGAATGTTAATGATGTGGTCATTATTGGTTAGTGGGTTAGGTGGTGCTACTTTTTTCTACCAAGTTCAAATTCCAGAAAATAATTGTCCTTTTGGTCCACCTAAAGAAAACCCACTTATTCTAACCCTTTACGTTAGGTAATTTAAAGGGTTATCTACTTCTTTGAAAAATGGTTTCGACAAGCATATGTATCAATGTCGTTATGCTAAAACATGTCGAACGTGGCCATTTCCACAAATCTAAAACCATCTCAATAATACTGTTCCGTCACAACATAAGATTATTCTTACTTGCTGCATCACTAATACAATCGATCACTTGGATATTAAATGGAATTGTGGATTCCACTATATACCATATATACCACTAGGGATGTCAACTGGGCGGGTAGGGTACGGGTAATAACTCCCTTGTACCATACCTGCTCGATAAATATTTGTCCCGTACCCGTACCCATATTCGTCAGGTATCCGTTATACGGGTACCCGCCTATTTTTTTTATATCCGAAGATATCCACGAATATTTGCAAAATTATTTAAAAAACAAATATTTAATCATAAATTCAAATAAAATAAAATAAAATACATTATTGTCATAAATTTTAAATAAAGTTCAAATAATCTCAAGTTGATACAAGTCTAAATAATTGTAAAAGTAAATATAAAATGACGTTCAAAACAATAAAAATTCTTTAATTAGTGTTTTGATCAACAAACTCACTTTCTCCGATTGATTCCTGAAAAATAAACAAAATAAACAAATAATAAATCTCAATTGTCACGTGCCAAATATTCTTATTTTGATTTCATCATTTGACAACAAGCATACCATAAATGTCATTGTCTATATAAGGTTTGATGTATATGTCCAATTTCAAAGAAAGGAGAGAGAAGAATGTCAAGGAGGGTAAGTTTAGCGGGTACGGTTATTCACAAGTACAGATACTATGATACCCGTACCCGTCCTGTTAACATACGAGTATTAAAAATATCCGTCCCCACGAATATAAAAAATACTCGTACCAACAGGTAGCGGGTATCCATTTTTAATATCCATTTTCTACCCGTTGCGGGTTTTATTCACGAATATTCGCGGGTACAAATTTTTTTTGATATTCTTGTATACCACTATGTTTATGATTGGGTTAATTGATTTTATTTCTAACAGTTTTTTTGGCTTATTCTTGCCAAATTAATGATATGTATGCCATAATAAATGAATACTATTTTCTTTTTGTCATTGCACTTGGTTTTCAAATTTGAGAAGTAAATATTTGGATGATGTGAAGTGATCTCCACTAAAACTAAGAAAATTTTCATAGCAATAGATTATTTGTATTGATTGTTCTTTATTGAGTTTTACAGAAAGTTACAAATTTTGTTGAATAATACGTGGGATGAAAGAGAAAATTTTAACATTGAAGAGTTGTTCAAACTATAATAAAATTTTATCGGTCAATAAAGTTAATATTAAATCTTTAAAAAGTAAAAGTTTTTAAAAGTTAGAGTTTTAAAATGTGAGAGGATTGATTAATAGTAAGATATTTAATATGTTGAGAAATTTTTCTGTTTTTTTTTTTATGTATAGAGTTAAAGTATGGAATGATTTTTGTAAAGAAAATTATGATTTTTTTTTTCATAATAAATATAAGGGTGATATACTTTTATCATGAATAAAATTTTCATGTAATAACACTAACTCTAACGTTAGTTCTGTATGATGAAAATTATTACAAGCTTCTCTTGTGATTTTTTATGCATCATCTTTGATTATATTTCTATATTTAATTTGTTACCTTTAGTGTCACTTAAATGTATTTGTTTATTAAAAAAAGAAAAATTATACTATGATTTCCTTCTTTTGATTCTCATACTTACTCTCTCACATAATTTAATGTGGAATATTACTCTTAAAAAATGGATAAATAATACATAAAATCTATGATTATATTAAGTGTACTTTTTCTAACGTAAGAATGAGAATAATAAATATTAATAGTTAATTTTGTACTTATAAGAGATAAGATTAAAGTCGTAGAAATACATTTTTTTTGAGTTAAGAGTTATTTGAAAAATGCAGAAGTTTACATTGCTTCTTGTTTCGCAATTTGTACAGACATTCGTACCAAACAACACCACTACAATTAACAAAGCGTTAGGAGTAAGAGAATTTTGGTAAGATTTGAATTTTCGAAATATCTATATTTAATATTCAAAAGTGCTTATAATTTCCTTTGAATAAAAAAAGAGAGAGCTGAAGATAAAATCCACTACTTTTCATATTAGCCACACGCACCAACTGTTCGGAGCAACAACATCAGCCATATATATAAGGAGAAAAATTCAGTTAACTCGAATCTTTTATTTATACAGCAGATAAAGAGGATTGCGACCAATTGATACGACAAAACTCACATTTCACATCAAGATCTAATAACAATAACAACAATATATGATTTTTTAATAAATACGATGGAAATAAATACACATGGCTAAGTTTAACTCATGTTTTGTTCATGGGGAACTCAATTATTTTCTTTTCTTTTCCATTTCTTATTTTAATTCCCTCATTATTTTATATTCTCTATTTACGTGACATTCTTTATAATCTTGTTCATAATGATGGAGTGATTTATTTATTAGATATTTTTAACATAACATTCTTTAATGTACTCGGGTCTTTTTAGTTTTCTTGTTTCTATTTTGAATTTACTGTATAAATGCAATAAAATTAATATTTCAGTAGGATAAATTTGTCCATGTAAAAAGGAAAATAAAAAATGAAATAAGTTTTCCTATAAAATAAAATAATCCTATATATGTATAATTTAAAATCAGTCTTTTTAAAAGAATAAATGAGTTATTTTACAAATTAATCTAACTTATACATAAAACTTCTTTTACTTTTTATTTTCTTATCGTATGATTAATATCCTAAGAAAACCTATATCTCAACAAAAAGAAGCACATTTACTAATGGAGTCGGTGTACACGTTTTTAATAGGTATTTATAAAAATTGCTATCATGCTATACAAAAAGAAAGATAATGATTTAAGATTATGATATACATATAAACGTGTATTAGTGATGGCGGTATAAATTCAAGTAATGTCACTCCCATAAAATCGTATATCTTTTATTATTAACTTTAGTTGGTTTGGTTTGAGTTAATTTTTAATTCTGAAAGCTTTTGTTTATATTTTATTACCGACTTAACTTTATTTATTTTTTTATATTTTTATTGACTTAATTCTTTTAATTATGAAAAATTATTTTTAATTTTTTTGGTATTTTAAAATATTTAAAATGGGATCACGTGACGTTAGCAATTCGACTGATAATATAGATAAAAATTCTTAATTTTTGTAATTCTTTTTATATATTCTTGTGAGATTTTTTTTAATAAGTCTCGTGCAACGCGAATAGTTAAATAGACATTATTTTTTTTAAACTGTTTATTATATATATATATTTTTATATTTTTTGGTATTAAAATGTCATTATTTTCAATTAACATTTCTATTTTTTTAGGTGGATATGTGAAGAGATGAAATTAAATTAAAAGAAAGGCAAAGATAGAATAAAAACAATAACGGGTGCAAAGTTAATAAAACGCATGGTGTAATGAGTAATTAATGTATGGTGGGTGTAACATCGACCAGAAAGATTGGTGACGAAAGGAGAATGATGAAGATTGGAGCATATTATTATGCCTCTATACATGATGAGAAGTGTTAAAATAACATGTAAACTTAAAATGAAATACGAGAAGTAACAAATAGACCAATAATTCAACACATTATGGTAAGGAACTTACCTGTAGTGGAACTTGCTCACGAACCCACGTCAATAACAACCTTTCCCTCCCAATCGCATTAAAGTGAATAAAAATGACGGAATAGTATTATGAATTATGATCGAAAAAAAGAGAGAAGTATCCAAAATGTTCTTTTTTTTTTACCTATTTATACACCTCATTACAATCTAAATATAATCTTACCCTTAATTACAAAAAATAAAAAGGAAAGAATTTGTCATGATGACAATATATTATGGAAATCAAATCATAACAAAATCATAACACAAAATTAGATGTGATCAGGAAATTTTATTTTAATTATTGGAATCATATCACTACCTCCTCTATCTGAAATAGAAGTGGCAGAGCAAAAAGCATAGTGAGAATATAAACCATTGGACTACTATTAGTTGCAAGAAATGGTAGTGTGGATGGATAAAATATATTGGATTGCAAAGATAAAAAAATGGAATACTGGAAATGTCAAAAAAAGATTAAGCCTAATCAACATAAACTTTTCTTTATCTATTATTATTATTTTTATTTTTTTATTATTTATTTTTATCTTATTTTATTTCATAAGATATTTTTATTCAACCGAATGAAATTGGATGTTGACACTACCATTACATGAAGATTAAATTAAGAGATAGAAAGTAAATAAAAAAAAAAACAGAGAGAACATATACACAAAATAATATGTATTATGAAAAAAAAAAACTAAAACTAAAATAAAATAAATGGATAGAAACCATCTTATCTTGTTTGTGGCCAAAAGTAACAACAAAAAATATTCATGCTTTGAGTTTGAACAGGAAACTTGGGAGAGATAAGCAAGACTAGTTACTCATTTGTAACCAAAGTTTTTTATTAGTAGAACCTTTAAGTGTTAAGTACTAGAGAATTGGATGTTGTCTAATAGTTATGGATATGCTTTGTTGATATCCTTCCGAAGTCTTAATAATAAACACTTTTAGAAACCAATATTAGTTTATAAAGTGGTTTTTAACTTAGTTAATATAATGACTATTTTTTAAAAAAAAAATTTGGTTGTTATTTAATGATTTTTTAATAGTGTATATTATGACATCAATTTAACTCAAACCAACAAATGGGTGAAGTTAGATTACGAGAAAAATTATGAAGTTGTTGTGGTACTCTCAGTAGTTTAAAATAATTTAGGTGTTAAAATCAGAAGTAATTTAAATATACCACCCTCTTTTAATGATCTGAAACTCTTGAAAATAAATCATGATAAAATTCTGAAATTTAGAACAAATAATATTTCGAACGTGATGATTAAATCTAATTATGTTATTTCTATGATATCTTTTTTGAAGAACTTATTTCAATTGATCTGAAACTCTTTTGAAAATAAGTCATAATAAAATTCTTAACTTTAAAACAAATAATATCTCGAACGTGATGATTCAATCTAATTATCTTATTTCTATCATATTGAAGAAATTTGGATATCCAATAATTCTATATCACTAGTAATCGATCTTAACAAAGTTATTTTAATAAATATAAGGTGGAAACAAAAGTTCTTTTGTATTGTTGTTGAACATTGTTACAAAAATAATCGACAGAAAATATATGGACATTTAATTATAAAATGCTCCTTTAACTAAGTAACTTTTATAAGATTTTTTCCCACTCAACATCAACCACAAAAACAACACTATCTGCGTTTTTCATCTGAAATGGTTCTCTGGGTTTCCCCTTTGAACACGAAACCCCTTAATAAGACACATGTTGGGTGAATGAACGTTACTTTTTTTATCTAAATTATTGCATATGTATCCTTATTCATGATGTTATCCCTAATAAATCCTTATTCTTTGCACGAACACGACCTGTTCCATCATATTAATAGCCTCGTCAATTTTCCCCATCTCATCTCACTTTTCTTCTACATTTACTCGTTACCTTCTCATTTCAAAACACCACTTATGTTACATCATTATCCATTTTATTCGAGTATATAATAATAATATAACAAGTGTTGTGTATTCATATTCTTATCCTATTAAACAAACTAAAGAACCGTCTTTTATAAATGTGAACACAAATTTGTATCATCAAAAGTAATTGCTTAACCACACCTTCCTGTAATAAAATTGATATTACTTGTAGGGTTAAATATGTTTTTAATCCCTTAATTTTTAGTAAATTTTATAATTAGTCTATTTTAAAATTTTGGACCAATTTAGTCTTTTATCTTTTGAAATACGTGGATTTAGTCATTTTAATCAAATTTTGTTAGGTTTATTTGATGTTTCGTATGCATTTCATGATTGTATTTGAGTTGTTTATACTGTTTGACACATTTTTACTTTAATGTTAAGTCAAATACTATTATGAAACACACTTTAAATGATAAATAAACTTAACAAAATTTGATTAAAATGACTAAATTCACGTATTTTGAAAGATGAAGGACTAAAATGGTCAAAAGTTTTAAAATAGATTAATTCCAAAATTCACCAAAAGTTAATGGATAAAAACATATATTTAACTCTTATTTGTGTTCTAATTCTAATTTCCATATGTGTCATAGTAAACATAGTCAAACCTCGTCTATTTTTCTGTGACATTTAGAATATATTGAAAGTTATTACCCGTACTAATCAATTTCATTATTTCATATATACCAATAATATAGAACATTTTATTTGATCTGATTGCTATTAATAACAAAAATATATGATTTTTTTAATTTAATTATGGACTTAATAAACTTTTCAGAAATGAATAAAAAAACTCTTTTGAATGAGAAACTAAAATAATTTTAGGTTTTCATGATGCTTTATTAAAATTTCTTCAAATTTTAAAAAGTTAGAAATGTGACAAAAAAAGTTAGAGAGAAAGAGACACACACAACAATTGCGTTGGTTCACTTTAAACAAAAAGACTATGTTTACTTAATCAATTTCATTAAACCAATAAACTATTTTCAAGTTTTACAATTATTCCTTAAAACAAGAAAAATATATAACATTAAATCTTGTACCTTAAGCACCTATCACCACTTGTGAAATTTTATGACAAGATTTTCTATAATCTTTTGACAAGCGTAATAAAGAATACAACTTAGAAAATGAAAATAATATCGAATAGTATGAAAAGTTTTAGCTCAAAGTAAGAAGAAAATAAAGAATGACGATATTCGATATGAAAATTTTCTCTTTGTAAAACACATTTTAGTAATCTAAAATTAAGTGAAATGAAGTTTCAGAAATTTATAGTGGATTAATTTGACATTTTAATTGCCTAAAGCCAATAGGAATTTATAGTTATTTTACTTTATTAAAATTGTGTTTTAATTGTAAAAGAAAATAATCTTCATTTATTTAAAAAGCATAAATTATTTTATTTGACTAAACTAATTTTTTAACATACAACATTATAAAAAAATATGTTATTACTAATAGCCAAAATTCGTTAAAAATTACTGATGGATAGAAAAGTCAGTCAATAATTACTGACGATAAAAAATTTGTCGACAATTACCGACGATCTAAATTCGTCAATAATTATCCATTGGTAATAATTGATGAATTATTTTCTGTCAGTAAATATCGCAATTTGGTATTCTTCTTTTTCTACCGCTACCACCTCCTCCTCATCTTCCCCTTTCTCTTATTCTTCTTTTTCTTATCTTTTTCTATTTAATATATAACAAATATTTTGTCAGATTTTGTGAAAAAATTGATATAAATTTTATTGATAGATTTATCGAAAGAATTATCAACGAATTTTAAAAGATATAATTGTTGATAAATTTTCAAAAAATAGTTACTGATAGATTTAACAATGGATTTTCTTTAAAAAAAATTAATTACCAAAAAAATTTAAAAATAATCAATTACCGAAGAATTTGCTAACAAATTTTACAATAACATGGTCAAAGTGAAAGCATCAACTTTGATGCCTATTTTATCTACGAAATTTATGGATAAAAATATTTGTCAGTAATAAAATTCAGAATTATTGGCAAATTTTTTTGACGGATCCATTATCGATGGATATTTTTGTCGCTAAACTTTGTCAATAATTTTTGTTTAGTGACGTATTTTTTTCGTTGGTAAAATTTTGTAGATAGTATGATATTTTTTTGAAGTGTAAAATACTTTACCTAGCAAACTCAACAGGATTAGAAATATTTTACTGACTAAAATACTTTTAATCAACTAAAATGAAATTTTAAAATAAAGATCTACGCACTTATTAAGAATAGTCTTATCAAAACTAATCAAGATCAAAACATGTAAACTAATTACTTACTGTGCATTTAAACATAGGATTAAACCTCAAATACTAATCAATACAAGATCACCATAATTTCATCAAGATTAAGTGCTTGTAGGCATCAACATTCTTCAAATATGCTTGTTTGAATTTTCAATCTCAAGAAAATTCTCCTTTTTGGTGATAATAACCATTCTTCATCTTGAACACATATAGTTGATATTTTAAAAAGCAATAATACTTGAAAGCAAAAACACAATGTCAAGAGTGGTTTGTGTATTGGATTGTAATCATTGTTAATTAGTGGAATCTGCAGGAGAATTGGATGTATCAAGTAAGTTTTTATGAACTAGTATACAATTTCTTTGTTATTTTTTCTTTGTTTATTTGCTTGACGATTTAGTCTATTAATCCCGAGAAAGAATTTAGGGCTTTATTTAACTTCCCTTTTAGAGTTAATTGTTCTTATAATTGATATCAGTGTTGACCTATATGGTTAGTTCTTAATAAGACAATAGGCATGATCTTGCAAGAAGACTCATGGGCAACAATAGACAATTTGCTAATCGTCCACCTTTGTTCAAAGGTGAAAACTATGACTACTTGAAGTCAAGGATGTTGTCTTTCTTTGTATAAAGTCATGTTCATATGCTAGAGGTGAGTAAAGGAAAATCCATTGCTCTTAATGTCGAAATGCCAAAGGAGGTACACCAATAAAGGTGCTTGAAGTAGTAAACGATCCATAAGACAATTCGAACTTAAAAATGAAGAACATTATTTTCTATCAAACAACTTCAAGAGGATGCTTTAAAAACATGGAAGGTATGTAAAGGATAAGAAGTATAAACCTAAGGAGCATAAGGACTAATACAATTCAACCTTGTACATTAGGAATTAGATTTGTTAAATATAAATATGATAGTTGTAACTCATGATGTTCTTGTTTAGAATCAATTTTCAGTGGGTACAAACTCAAATTAAAAAATGTTTATATGATTTTAATTCAATTAGCAATTGAATTTCGTGAAGAAAAAATTCATAAACAATAACAAAACAAACCAATGCATGAAAATGAATGAAGGAAGAATTATAAAAGAAGCTATTAGAATCTCTCCATTTAACACAAAATTAATGAAATGATTATTCAAGTGTGAAGTTTAGATTCTAAAACCAAAATAAAAAGGAAAAAACAAAATATAGAAGAGATAAAATGAGAAAAAGACACCACCCTCACAAGAAATACTATGTTTTAAACTTACTTGTCAACCATCAAATGCAAATGGGGTTATCTGTTGAACTTAGCATGAATATCAATGTTCTTATTTGTGGTAGAATATTAGTCAAAATCTTAAGGTTATGCCATTTCACCTTTTGTATGTTGCATGTTTTCATGTAGGTTTATATACATACAATGAGGAAAAGAATTATTAGTTTTCAACATCTCTCTTATGTTACTTCTTTAGAAAAGAAAAAAGGAAGGAGAGTGGTTGTGATTGAGCCATAAATTTATGGATTCCAACTCCACCCTAGGTGTTTTTAATGTTAATAATGATTCCAATTTTAAGGTACACAACACTGATAATATTTTACTTCAATCAAAACACCATAACATATTAGTTTCTCTTTGTTTTTTCACAAATATACCTTATTTATTTCCTTTCTATAATTAATTGCACATTTTCCTATTTTTCTTTATTGTTATTTATATTTCTACACATCCCAACTTTTCTTTCATTCTTTTGTCTTGGTTTGTTATTGTTTTTCGTTTCCTATTTCAATCAACTTTCAATTATTTTCTTATTTAAATTCAATTTATAGTTCAACCAAAGGCCTTTGGTATTACTTTTGTATTATACAATTGTCTTTACCACATTCTCAATTTTTAAAGCAAATCAATAACTTTTTAACACTACAAATCTATTTTACACCTTATAAGAAAAAAAGGAGAACAAAATTTATAAAAATTATAAGTGATTATTATTTTTCTCCCAATTTTATAAACCTTTCTTTTCAGGTTACCTAGTTTTGCTTTGTCACTCTCTAATGGAGATACCAAAACACTTCTTTTAGTTCTAAATGAGTATAATGAATATCGATTCAATTTTAATATAATTATTATGTGTCATGAAAAAATGAACTACTTCTATTTTATTTATTATGCTTTGTAGAGGAAAGTCACAATAAAAGGGATGCTGTGATCTTATTGAATTACCATTTGTGAGTATTGTACTGACAATGCATAAATCAAACTTTAGTTGATTGTAAGAAAATTTGTCTTTCACAATAACTCTATGCCTAATTGATTAGCTGAAACAAAAAAAAAACATTCACAACAAAAGGCTAGATCCAAAAGTTTCCATCACATCAGCAAAAACAAACAATGGCAGTAATAAGTGCAGTAATGCCAACAACAATGGCACATGTACGAATAGTTGCATGGAAATATTCGCAAATCTTGTAGGCTATTGTCTGCTCTTCATTTTCTGGTTTATGAGGGCTTAGGAAAGCATTTCCTAGCAGTATACAAGACAACATATAGTATTGAATCCAAATTTCACATGTGTCGAGCTCACACAATCCCCACAATCTTAAAAACTTATCCCTCATTTCCCTTAAAAAATTTCACTTATCACAAACAACATGAGACTCCGAAACATGTCACTTGAACCTTTATAAGATCTCTTAACTCCACCTTGAAACTTTCTTCCTTCAACCAGATCGATATCATGGTGAATAAAGAGTTCAAAGTTCCATTGGAAGCTTTCTCACATGTCAGCAACCTGTAATGACAACCCCAACCCCTAATAGCAAAACATCATTGCACTCAAACTTCACCATCTCCTTCATGTCTTTGGAATTGAATTTCATGCTGTGTTCACTTGGGAGTTAATGTCTCCTCCAACTTTAGAGAAAAAGAACCCTTCCTTCACGAGCTTGGAATTGAGCCAAATAAAATCTTGAGAAGTGTAAAACCAAATACAATAGAGTTAAAATCATAGAGACTGAAGTGAAAAAATCACGTTTCATGATTGATCACAGAAGACAATCTTGCCACCTTTGTAACACAAACCATGTTCCCCAATATCATCAACGACCTTGCCATAGCTATACCTCAAAGGCATTCTCCCCAAGACCTTATGAAACTCCCCAATGCACCACCCTCTTCTCTTCCTATGCTCCCCTTTCCTACTACTCAACCCCACCCTTACCTTTTCCTCCACCTCATTCCTCGTGTCCCCGTAATCCCTCACTCTTTTCGCCCCACCAACAATGGACCAACCTGTGTCTCCTCCGCCACCACTAAGTTCATCAACACATCCTCATAGCTCCACACTGTGACCACGATCCCTCGCGTGCACCATGCCAGCCCCACCCACGCACGTGTACAGAAACAGGTTCACAGAACTGCTCAAATGGAAATAGGTTCGGTGAAATTAAATTTCAGAAATGTGGATTATCAAATGGAGTAGGAATTTTCTAATTGGCATCCCACACATCAAACACAAACTCATACCCCTTTTACCTTTTGCAAAAGCAAAAACACAGATTATTTTGAAAAATAATGAAGATAAATTAGGGATTAGTGCGAACTGGATATTGTGAGAAGCTAAATAGGTTTCTAAATTGAAAATTATACCTATTTTGATATACGAGATCACATCCGGTTGTAGTGTTTGCGGTCACTGCTGCTACTTGAAACACTAAGTTAGAATAGGGAAAATAAATAGTGAGTTAGGGTAGTGAGATGAAATCAGAAAGATGAAATGAAACTTGAAAACAAAAGAGCAAGGGATGCAAAATCGAACTTGAAATCAAGGATACAACGTAGTGATACGGAAGATGAAAACATGAGATACAATCACAATGAGAAATGATTATGAAATTGAAACAAAAATAGTGATGAAATAGAAAGAGGAAGCATGGAGAACGAAAAGGTTGTCACCTAGGACTTGAAATTTGATGAGAACGGAAGAGTGATGAAGGAGAATGAAGAGAATAACTCCAACAATGGTTCCAAGTGTGAATTGCTGTAGAGCTGGCGACAAACCAAGATGGTTGACGCGGACTATGGTGGCGATCCATGGAGGAGTAATTGTGCTTGTGCGTGAAGGAATAAGAGGAAGGTGTGCGTCGCGTGGAAGAAGATCGTGCGATGACGCCGACAAAACTTCGAATGGTGGCCAGTGCTGTTGCCACCAGCCTTGGTGATCAGCGACGTTGGTGCCTGCGCCGGTATTGTTGTGCACTATAAGGGTTGAAGAGGGAAAATGAAAATTTGAGAAGTGAGGGTGGAGGGCCTGAAAGGATTGAAGTTTCAATTTTTTTTTTATAACTTTTATGTAAAAGTGATACTTAAAATTGTCGAATTTTACATGTTAAAAATGACCATTTGAACAAATGACAGTTAAAATCGTCAAATGTTGCAAGTAAAATATGACAGTTCAAAAATTGTCGTATTATTATGTAATGAACGGCAATTTTAAATAACTGTCATATTAAAATCGTCACAATTTACACGATTTTGTGTAGTGAACATTGAGAATTTAAATTTTACTGAGGTTCTTAAGAAAACCCCTGGTATTTTAACAAGGGTTTTCAAAACCTCTCTAATGTCCATTTCTTTCTAGAGGTTATTATAACCTTTGTTAATAAACCCCTACTAAGATTTTATATTTTTGTGGTGAAAGTCACATGGGGCCTTGAGGATGACGACAAAATTAAGAATCACTTTCACTTTAGATTCTCATAGACTTTTAAAGATGTTTATGAAAGTTATAACATAAGATAATAAGTCTAAATGAATTAAAATTAATGTGTCTTTGAATCAATCAAAATGTAATACAATTATGCAAAATCTTATATCTAATAATGGTGGAAGTTCACACATCAAGGGATCCACTAATATGTATGGACACATTGTTTATTCATTTGATATGAATTTTGTAATTTTTATATTCATTTATGACATAATAATTATGTATAGATTATTTATTTTATGATGTTTTTTTTTGTTTTCACACATAGGAGCTTGGTCAATCAATCCATATAGGCGAAGTGTTTTAACAAACACATACGAAATAGTACTAGGGAATTCTTCAATGATAGGTGGATGCACGTGATTGTTTTTATTACATCCACTACAAAAAAAAAAAACTAAAAATACTGACGGAATTTTACCGACAAATATGTTTTAGTCGGTAAATTTCAATTATCGATGAATTTTACCGACGAATTTTTAAATTTTAATTATTGATGAAAAATCCATCGGTAACAGATTTCATTTATCGATAAAAAAATTTGTCGGTAAAATTCATCGATAATTCAACTTTTATTTACCGACAAATTTAGCGACGAATTTATCTGTCGATAAAAGGAGTGGGAAATTTTCCGCTCAAATTTGTATTGTCAACGGATTATTATGTCGGTAAAATCCGTTGATAAATTAAAAAATTTTTACCGACAAATTTACCGTTGGATAAATCCATCTGTAAAAGAAGCTAGAAATTTTCCACCCAAATTTTTATTGTCGACGAATTTTTCCATCGATAAAATTTGTCGGTACGTAAAATTTGTCGATAAAATTTGTTGATAATTTAAATTTTTTTATCGACAAATTTACCGTCGGTAAAAGGAAGAAGAATTTTTTCGCCCAAAGCTCACCTTATAAGAAGACGAGAAGAAGAAGAGAAGGTGAAGAAGGAGAAGAAGAAGAAAAGATGAGGAAGGGAAAGAAAAAGTAGAAGGAGAAGAGGAAGAAGAAGAATAAGAAGAAGAAGGAGAAGAAGAAGAAGAAGGAGAAGAAGAAGAAGAATGAGAAGAAGGAAAAGGAGAAGGAGAAGGAGAAGAAGAAGGATAAGGAGGAGAAGAAGAAGAGGAAGAAAGCGAAGATGAAGGAGAATAAGGAGAAGAAGAGGGAGAAGAAGAAAAAGAAAGAGGAAGAAGAAGAAGACGACGAAGAAGAAGAAAACAAAAAAAAAAATGAAAGAGGGAGGAGGAAGAAGATGAACAATGCATGTTATTTACCGAAATTTTTTTTAGTAATTACCGACGGATTTTTTCGTCAATAATTACTGACGGAACATGATTTCTGTTGATAAAATTTTTTACTAACAAATTTTTGACCGTTGATAATTTGTCGATAATGTTGATTTAGCAACGGATTTTGATCATTACCGACGAATTTTGACCATCGGTAATATCAGTTTTTTTTTGTAGTGATCCTACTACAATAACTTATTATTTTTATAACAAAATGCAATGTCTAAATAAGAAGATAGTCGCCCATAAAGGAAAGAGAATTCTTTTATATTTTACAAATGTGAGCTTAGTCACTCAATCCAAACTCCTTTGCATATAAAGGAGTTGGGTCATACAAAATGAAATAAGGTATGGAAATGAATTTCGATTGCTGCAATTTGGAATGTGCAAGGAACAAAATTGATTTTAGGAATGGAATAGTTAATGTTATTTGAGTTATGTATGGCTTAGTTGAAAACTTGGTTGTGATTGAGATACATATTTTCAAATAGTTTTGTATTTAGACAAGTGTGTAAACTCTTTAGAATTCATAAGATCAATGAATTTATATTAAGGTGAAAAAAATGTAAGAAAAGGGCTAAGTAAATAGTAGAACTAAGTTTGATCATATGGACTTGGATGGGTCTCAAGTAGGACAAAAGTATATTGGAAGAAGTTATTTTGGTAAGGTGTCCTATAATTGTGGGAAGAGAAGAACATACTAATTTCACATTTAACCTGTATGTAGAAATTATGTGTGTAATCTTTAATGGCTCATGGTAAGGATGATGGTTGTACACACAATGTAAGTGCATCAATTGTACGCAAGTTAAAATGGAATTGATAGTCACACTTAAGGTCTTTTTGGTATAAAAATGCACTAAACAACAAGAAGATACCAATCTCAAATAGGCAAGCATCTATCCCATCTTCAGTTAAAACATAATTAGCTCACACATAGGTAAAATTGTGAGGTTTGAGAATATGGGACAAATAATATTCGATTACATGAACTTGATATTAAGTCCTTGGGTGAAGGCCACTGGTAGAGACATAGTGAAAGTATTAGTTGGCTACTCCATACTGTAACACCTCGTCTAGGATGTCACTAATATCATATCTAATAACTTAATCATAAACACAATTTCACTCTGATTTCATTGTATAAAATAAAACAAGGATTAAAATTTTCTTTATTCCCAAAACAAATAATTCCTCAAAGTTTCCATATATATAAACCATCAACATAAATCCATCGTTTATAAAACATCAAAATCTTTATTACATTATTCAATAATATTCCTCAATAAAACCCTTTATGTTAAACTCCAACATATCTCCTCACAATTGTCCATCTTCATCAATATCTATACTAGCATATGCTCCCATATAAAAATACAATCATCGCAGTCACACACAACAACACAAAGGTGAACTAATAAAAACCATCAAACATTATAAACAAGAATAAGCCTCACTAATAATATCACAATTCACCCAACCTTACATAACCACGATGACTCACAACACAAATCAATTCCATCGATTGTTTCCTACAACCACTCACAAACCTGTTGTTACACACAATAGTTTAAAAAACATATTATCAATTCAAACAATACAACCACCAATGATGTCAGTGTTTGGAATTAGGTTTCACTATAACTCTTGTACACAACTTACCAACAATTGTTCAGCCCTTGAGAAACCATCCTTCCTACTTCTCTTAAGCCTTAGAGATAGGTTCCATTTCACCTCCTTCCCAAAAGCCTTAGGAGCAAATACCCTTCCTGCTTCTCACAAGCCTTACAGATAGGATCCACTTCCTCTGCTCTCCCAAGAGCCTTACAGGCGAAGTACACAAGCGCCACATCCCATCAGTCTCCTCGAGAGCTTCCTCGACGAAGTTTACCTTTGGTATAACTATGTAGAGTTATTCTTCCCATTGTTCTCCTAAAGAGACTTGCGGGCAAAAATCACTCTCCAGTATTCTCCAAGAGTCTTAAGAGCAAATTCAACACTAAAGCTCACCACTATATACTAACAAAGTGCACCACCTTTCACTGAGCCACAACATACACTCACAAATCCAAACAATAACATATATATTAAAAAAGAGAACCCCAATATTGTCTAACAAGGAAAAATCTCTAAATAGGAGAAGTAAAAAAACCCCACAACATAATTAAGTGCCTACAACCAGCTAGTGCACCAAAGCAATAATACCCTCAAATTTGAATAACAAAGAAGGAGAAACCTAAAATAGACAAATTGTGTGAAACTGATTTCTCTAAGCAACTTCCAATTGATAATTTCAACAATCAAAAAGAAAAAACATATGTCATGAACCAACTATCAAAATTTCAGCCTGATCCAATAGTGAATAATGTAAGAATTGCAATTTTACTAAGATAGCTTAAAAACATAAATAAGGTAACGTCCCAATGCCCTACACTTGGCGTCCAACACCCTAAAACCCAAGAGTTTAATGCCTAATGATCCAAACCCAACGCCCAATAATGATTCTAAGGCAATGAAATTACTATTTCAGTAGCGTCCAATGATAACTACTCAACGCTCATCGAACTCGAGCTAAGAATAAAATTGTGAAAAAAAGGAAGAAGAATGGTTGTAATGGGTTAATGGAGATTTTGCTTTTAAAAAATCTATAAAATAAAAATTTAGAAATCAAGACTAACTAATGGGGCTTTGGTTATATTAGTCGATGTGAATTCGTAATTATTTGATTTATTAATTTAAGATTGACCAATTAGTTAGTGTGTGTGAAAACACAATTATTTTATTTCCTACTTCATCATTGCCCAAGCTTTTTTTTTATGAAAATACACTCATCCACTAATGTATGAGAATGCATGAGCTATACCACGAAATATATAAAACTTCGTAATTGTAGGAATGAATGAGGCATGAAAGCTGGGCAAAATTCGACGACAAGTTTTGTACACGTGGAATCAAAACATAGGTCGGGTCCTAGTTATCAATTTTGTCCAGAGAAAAAAAAAGGTAGAATATTTGACGAAACTTTTGAATATCCTGTTATTAATATAAGAAAGCCTTACACTTGAAATCAATTCATCAAACCTTTCTGTAAAGTAAACGCATTCGTGTAGTGAACACACATAAAAAGAAAGGCGAAAGTGATATTCTTATCTTCAACGATTAATTTTCACGCACTTTAATTATATTTTGAAATTACCATTAAAATTCATTCTTATATATATAATTAAAAATCATGAAATTATGTTAGTTTTATTTTCTCATTATATATGTTTTATTAAGATACATGCATATTCATTTTATTTTAATATCTTTTTTTTTTGAAAAAATTTCAATATTTGTTATTTAGATGTGATTAAAATATAAAATATAAATTAATCATCATCAAGTTCAATTTGAATAACTTGTAAGATGAAACAAATTAAATCAAATGAAAGTTGTTATAGTATTGGATTGGATTGATCGTGAATCTCCTTAAAGTGAGGTTATCTATAAGGTATTTGCACAAAGTCTGTTCCCAACAATTTAGGGTCAATTGCAGCAAGTGCCCTAGGTGAATTGCTTTAAGATCCCTCACATATATAACATCAGCAATTGAATAAACATATATTAATATTGAACACTCACCTTGTGTATGACGACAATTCCGTCTGATGGGGGCTACATGCATGAGATCGCACGTACTTTGGTTAGTGTTCTGAATGCACATAAAACATTGCTTTCGAAGCAATTAATAAAGAGAAAGCATTATAGAGGTTCTGTAAATTATGCGAAGACGGTGCATGATTCGTATTAAATTAGAGAAAGAAAGATGATAAAGATGCATGTTTGATTGGGTGAATGATTGATTGTAAGGACTCGAGCTGTGACAAATCATTTTGTGTGAGAATGATTTTTGACCAGCAACTTTTGAAGAACACGACCTAAGTGGGTTTCAATAATAGACCCTCTTTATTGCTGAAACGGATATGTTTTAGCAACTTGAAAGATAGATAAATGCTGAAAGTAAAAAGGAGAACAACTCTTACTTACTACAAAGGAATCACAATTCAAAGGGTTTTTGTTTCATTCATCTTATACCACATCAATGAAGCTATGGTGTGTTGTTGTTCAGTACAAAACAATGTGGAAGAGAAAAGTGGTGAGAGGGCTTTTTGTTTTGGTTGGTTTTCAAAGATACAAACTTGCGTGCATCATTTATTAGTATTATATACTTTTTAGTGGAAACCCTTTATGTTTTTTTCATCAAAAGATAATGAAAAAGAACGGTGTCTTCTCCTTCTCATTGCGCTTTGAATGAAATCGACGATCAAAATTAGTCAAAATTTCAGCTTGACCGACCAAAGTTTTTTTTTTTTTTTTTTTTTTTTTTTTTTTTTTTTTTTTTTTCATATTCTTCTTCTTTTTCTACAATCAGATTTTAGTGCACAAATAGGTCACTGTGCTCAGACACATTTAGCAACAATTGTGTCCTCACCTCACATCTTTTATCCGAAGCCGTATTAATCGATATATATACTTTTGAACTTTGCCAAAACGTGTGTAACTATTGCTCTATGGCCGGTGCTTAGTACGTGAATTCATACCCAAAAATTAAGAAGCATGTGCATGCATGAGATAAAAGCTTTTCAAAAAAAAAAATATATACACAATGAAAAGTTGATAAAAATAATTAATGAATATTGTACCATGATAAGCATCTTTGTCTTACTCGACTTAAAGTTGAGACTCTATATCATAACGATGAAACTAGTCCATCAATGATCAACTATAAACTGAACAAATCCATTTCGTCATTATTTCAGTTTTAGGTCTGACCCATGTAATTCGGAATTTTACCCTACAATTGAATAAAAGAACCTCAATAGCAAACTCAATGATAATAATGAGAAGAGCCTTCCGTTTATATTTGGAAAGACATCATTAACTTTTGTTTTTGACAGAATGTATAGACAGTAACTGATCTATCGAAATCGCAAGAGAAAAAAAAAATGTTCCTTTAAAATTTTTAACAACTTGTTTTAGTGCATTGTCTTGAAACAGTGCATTTGGGAAATGGTGAGTGAAATGATTAAAAAGTAAAACCAGTGGCCATATTGTCTTGTACTGCTGCAGTGTAACAGTGGCAGCAACATACTGACCAAAATCCAGTTACATTATTTTAGGTCCTAAAGTTTCTCTTTGATTTCTTTAACAATTTAAGTGAGAAGGCCAAAACAAAAAATAGGATGAAAATGTAATAAAATAACAAATTTAGATGATTATAAAAATATAAAACAAACATTTTTTTGTGATTAGGTTTTGTCTTGACTTCCACACTGTAACAAATAAAAGATGAGAATGGTGTGTCCTCTTGTGTGGTAGTGCTCTCCTTGCTAGCAATTCATCATCAGCCATGCGTGAAAAATTTCCAACCTAATCCAATTCACCTGAGAAACCGACAAAATTGAGGAAGCAAATTGCGACAACAAAAGTATGAACCCTATTGACGAAAAATATTGAGGTGGCTTTTGAGAAGCTCGACCCCATCACAAGCCCCATTATGAAAACCATTTGAGAGGGCTATGCTTTGGTAGTGGAATCTTGCACACCCTACTGTTGAAAAGTCTATGACTCCAGAGAGAAAAAGAGCAATCAAAAGGGAAAGGGAAAACAGAAAAACACCAAACAACTTGTGTGAAGAGTATCTTCATTGGCTCTTCACTGCTTCACTCGCTTCCAACATTTGCTACTTGAGAGGACCCGTTACAGCTCCATGCTTTCCACTCCCCACTTGTCCCTTCTTCTACCTTTTCTTTTTCTTCCTAGTACATCTTTTAACCTTTTAATCAATTTCATAAACATAAAGAAAGGATTAAAAAGAGAATTAACACTATAATTAACATGATCTCATGGAGTTAAACTCTAATTACTTAACTATATAATGTCAGTAATTCAAACTTGTTACATGAATGTTAGAAATGAGAGATCTGAATGAAGGTGAGATAAAGAAACAAAATATTTTACTCTCGACACATGATGAAAAGAGTAAAGAAAAAAAATTTCAACGTTGTCCTTACGAAAGATACTGATCGAAACCAGAATGTTACATTACATGTTGGTGATTGAATTATGTGGTTGGACCTTGCTATATATGTTACATGCATGTGACGTTTAGGAGACAGAAACGTGGTGATGATTGGTATGTGATTACTGATTAGATCCCCATTTCGCTCCACTTTTGCTCAAACAGCTATTCCCAGTCACTTGGGGACTGCTCTAATTGCTGCGCTGACACGATGAAGGGAATTTAAGTCATTTCACAAGTTGCATATTTTCGAACTGCGCCATTTTTGCACTGTGGATGGTGGCTTTGATGAAGTAAAGTGTGCTATGATTGCTGGCTATGGGGTACATATATAGGAGAAATCCCTACTATGAGGATGTTTTGTTAATCTAGTGGTCTAAAACATTGCACGTCCTCTTTCTGGATATTGTGGTCTTTTGTTGATGATGTTAATGATGGGCCACGACAAAGCATGAAACGTGACATAGGCAAACAAATACATTGGAGAATACGTGGTATCAATGATTTGGGAGCAAAGGACAAAGAAAATCTGGTGAATATGTAACAACTATGTATTGTTTTCAAATTGGAATACATGTATGATATTTGTCCCTGTGAAGCTCACTCATCAAGTATGTGTTAAAATCTAATCTTGTGGCCGAAAAGGAAAGTCAAATACTTGTTCTGCATTCTGTTGTTCAATTCATTTCGTCACATCTTGAATTAATCATATACTTCATTAGCAGAAGGAAAAAGTTATACAGCACTGAACTATTTGTATACAGTTGAATGAACGATACGTGTCATTCTTTGGAGATATTGATTTCGTTGATTTTCTCTCATTTAATTTTCACTTTATTTTGACCAATAACTAATTAACTCAAAACCTTTCACAATCACGGATTGTTCTTATTAAATTACTAATATAAATTGCAAGTTGCAGAAAGAATACTTATTTACTAAAAGAAGTGTAGTACGCACATAGAAACCAAATCGGCTGGTACCGATTTTACAGAATGCAAATTAACTTTACTGAATGATTTACACTGTGCTAGGCTAGATTAATTAACTTTATATGACTCATTCCCTTTCCAATTCCTTCGTTTTTTTTCATTCTGTTTAAGTTTTGAATAGGTAGAAGTTTACTATAGTACATAGATATTGAAAAGGATTGATTAACCATATATAGATTTTACTGTATATAGTACAGCCATTTGGAAAAAATGAAATGTACTACGTGAACCGACATGTACTTGGTTGCCACGAAGTTTGCAAGTGACAAAATCCACACTTGAATCAGCAAAATAAAGTGCAAAGTATATATACATAACGTGTTTGATGATAATGCTATATAACTTTTTTGCCATGAATATATATATCATATACAATTAGGCTACCCTATAATTAGGCTCCACTTTAAACTAATTGTTAACCCTTATTACAAACTTTCGTCTTTTGACTTCTTATACTTTATTTTATCATCATTAGTGATGGTAATTAGTTTGTTGATATTTGTAGAGATAAAAGTTTAAATGATGATTATTTTATAAAGTATATGTAGTTTGTGCAAAAGGGTATATTAGATGAATAAGCCAAAGAGGTTTGGCATAAAATTGGTGCACTTTCCAGCAAAGGAACGACACCCATGGCTGGCCAGTCCTATCAAGAGTTTACTTTTGAATGCGTATGAGTTAGGAAGTGCGTGTTGTGTTCTTCTTTGTTTTAGATACTGCACTCTACTCAGACAACTAGTAGTGACCACTCAAATCAGTGCCACTTTCAAACCATTCTGTGGAAATTCTGCTCTCAATATAGCCTAATTACATCTCTTCTGTGGTCCAACCACCTTTGCAACTAATTAATCACACTTCATTTATTTAATCACACTAATTCATACTCTTCATTTTCCCTTAGCTTTGTTTAGCTAGTTTGATAAACATTAATTTAGGTGAAGAAGATTTTCAGACAACCCTGTCTAAAATGCATGAATCATGCATGTCGTCAAGCTATATGGAAACCTATGTATAAGAAAAAAAAAAGGTTAAGATTTGTTTAATAGCTGTGCATGAGTTGTGTGGAGTTGCCAATGTTGGGGCTGGATTATACCCAAGGTTTAAGAAATAAAGGGTAACACATGCTTCATATTAATTATTAGTATATTATATTTATTAAGTACAATGGCTTTTGCTTTAATCAATAGCTAATTTATATTAGATATCGATGTATTAGCTAGCGTGCCAAAACCATATGAAATTTTAAGTGCTTGCGGAAAATTATGATCAAAATCTAAGCTTCCTTTACAGAAAAAAGAAGATAAAGTAGATCGAGAAAATAATATTCATTTCCGTCTTCTTTTATGTGGTGAAAAAAGTAAGAAGATTCCCTTGGAAACACTCTGCAGCATGACTTATTATGATTTTTATATTATTTTTCTTATTTTGATCTTACAATAATCCCAACATAAAAGTTAGGGTTTTTCTTATTTTGAACAGACAGTTTAACTAAGATGATTCCTTTGATTAGTAAAATTTATTAATAATTATAAAAGTATTTATCTTTTTCTCATAAACTGTGCATAAAACGGTAATAAATAAAATATAGTTTCCATGATTACTTGTAAATATTTTATCATTATTAATGATCAATCAAAACAGAAAAAAAAAAAATCACCATAATTTGCTTGATTGATCACCAGAGACATGCACAAATATATATCGTAACAACTCATATCAATTGCATCATCTTGTGTTCAAAAAGGGAAAAAGAGAAATACAAAAGGGTAAGTAAAGCAAAAGAAACACGATGAAGTTTCTGAATTGTGATATTCACAGAGCAATAACATGTCAAATGAAGATAGGGTTAAACTTTTTGATTTCGACGAAAATGCATATCCAATATAAGAAATTATTTACCGAATATTCTGTGGATTTATAGGTGAAATTCCTTCTGATCAAAATAGCTTAAGAATAACAAAAATGGCTGATTTTTATGCATGGCTATTTGGTGTCTTGTCAAGAACCATTACATATGAAGTGAGGAATTCTAAATCTACAACAAGATCATGGAAGGTCCTAGCAATTAATATATCTTTTACGACATGCTAAGTTTGGTGTACTTGATGTCATCAGAAAATAACAAAAGAGTAAAAGAAAATAGATTACATTGGATGTAGCTAGTAGTTGATAAGACCGAAAGATCTTGGTGTAGATCATGTTAAGCATTCAAAGCACACCCAAATTGTGCAACGAGTTTAACTATTCTCCTCCAAGTTATCTCTTATCTTTGATGAAAAAGAGCAATATAAGCATATTTACTTGTTGGTGCAAAATAATAGAATAAATAAAAATTGAACAAATATTAGGTATAATAACATATTTTCCATCATTAATTTTAAGTTTTTTTCTAAAAAATTGTAATGTGTGTTTTCTCTCATATTTTTTACTTTTGACCATCATATAATTAACCGATTTATATTATTAAAGTGGAGATTATTGCATGTTGGCAACTCAAAAATTTATTCATAAATGTTTCGCCATACAAATAACACAGAAAACAAAGTTTAGAATCCTTATAGTCGATTGATTAAAAGTAAAGAGAGAAGAAGAATCAATCACACATAAAAATAATGTGGTTTGAATGAAATATTACCAAATTTTAATCTACGTCCACGAAAGAATTCATTGTAGATCAAATATTACAACTCAGAAGTTTCTTTCTTAGTAAAATCTCATTCAACAATACAACTCAAACGTTAACTCTCTATTGCATTTACGGTTAGAAATATTTTATTATAATTTAAAAAATAAAATAATTAAAATAAAAATTCTACTGTTACTCATGTTTTTATAGACTTTTAATTTATGAGTTAATGTTTTTAATGGCTAACGACTATATTCTTATTACTATTTACTCCTTTGTCTCCTTTTGCTACCTATAAATACCACCTAGGTGTATGAAAAATAATACAACAACAACAACGAAGACAACAAACATTAGAGTTTTCTCTGAAATGTTCTTCTTTTCTTCTCTATATTATCTTTAAGACAGTGGTCTTCATAAGGTTCGGAGATCCTTCGCTGTACTCGATCGATCTGATGGGTTGTTGTATCTTGGGAGAGAAACGCATATAATTTGAAACACATATGAGTGTGTATTTGTTTAGTCCTGTGCAGTAGGGGCGTTTTCTCTCTAAGGATAGCGTGTCTCAACCCAGGATATTTATACTTCTTACCTTTTATCTATTATTTATTATTGTTAAAATAATTGTTGATCTCTTATTAATATTCATTGTTTTATATCTTGTCTTAGTATTATTATTGATTTAATAATTATTATTATATCATTTTATATTTTTTATTATTATTAGTATTATTTGAGTAATCTTTTTCTAACATTCTTAGAGAGAAAAATTTCTTGTTATTTTTATTTTTGGTCACTCGTTTGTATTCATTTCTAAAATTAAAAAATAATATAGAGCTGAAGACTGAAAACACATTTTATTTTATGAACTAATGTGTTTGTTATGGTTATAATTAAATGAGTTTCAACTAAGCCTAAAAATTGATGTGTATAATTGTTTCTATTTCTATTGGTAACAATAAATGAAATTACGGATAAATGAAATTCATGTTCATTGAATAATTTTTTGTGTGATGTCTATAGCTGATGTTTATGTTGTTATATTAATTTATGCTTTAATATTGTCTATTCTTACCATTGATAAAGATGTTCTATATAATGTATATATTTTAAGTGTTTTGTATGAAAATAATTGTGAAATGTTTGTCATACTAAAAATATTATTGAGTTGTGAAACTTTGCATTTGCAAGGAAATAAAATTAGCTTGATATTTATATGAAAAAAAATGATTGATAATTAATTATCATATTATTGATTTTAAAATTATTGTTTATGACATGAAATTAAACTGAAATAATTGACATCATGCTTATGATCATGTGTGTGATGATAAAAAAAAATCTTCACATGATAAATTGAAAGGATGGTCAAGTAAAAATTAAACGTGTCTTCTAGATTTTTCTTTTTAAATGTTTTTCATGTTTCTGAATTTAGAAACTTGCTCAACAAAGTTATCATGTGATTCTTGAGTGCAATATGATTATTATTTCTAGACATTATTTTTTGGTTGATAAATGATATATTTGTGATAACTTGTTTGAGTTAAGTGTTTTTATCTTGTAATAAAATATTTAGTAACTTTTTCTTTGGTTATTACATATGTTGAAAGTATTGATATATGACATGCTATTATTATAATTGTTGAGAAGTTTGGTTAGAGACCATTCATATTATAAAATTTTGAGATGCAAAATTAATTAATTAAATAGAGAAGTGATGATACATGTCTTTACAAATGAGTGTTTTTATGTAAAATTCATGGTATAATTCATTAAGCAACATTTTCATATGGTGTTAATGTAATGATGCAGCGAAAGAAAAAAATGTTTTTGTTTGATATGGTAAATCTTATGCTTCAAGTTCTAGTTTGCCTAATATTATATTAGTGAAATTCTATATCTTGCTTACCATATTTTGAACACAAAAGGTTGTGATAAACTTTTTATGAGTTATGAAAGAAAAAAGAACCACATTTAAAATATTTCAAAGTGTGGGGGTGTCTTGCAATGCATACATGTTAATAAAAAAATCTTGGTTATATATTAATGTGAATTGAATATTGATTTTGGTGACACAAAATCACTTGTTGGTTATGGTTATGTTTTAACCTTGGATGAAGGTGTCATATCATGGAATTATGTTAAAAAATTGTTGTCATGATTTACCATGCAAGCATAAATTATTCTTTTTTTCAATGCATCCTGACAATCAAATTATTATATTTAAAGTTTTTAGTAAAAATGTCAATGAAATTGAAAAATTGACATATGAGAATGAGAGACAAATATATTAGAAACTTAAATTACTCATGGTATTGTCTCTCTTGACTTTGTCAGGTCAGAAAAAAATATTGTTGATTTGTTTATCAAAGGGTTGATGCATCAACAACAAGTATTTGAGTCGTCGAGGGGAATGAGATTGTAGCCCATAAATTAGTTGCAACAATGGACACCCATCTCCACATGAATGACGATCCCATGGAATTGAGTTCAATGGGTAACAACGAAGTTGTTGTTGACTAAAGTACACCAAATAATTTGATTAAATTTTATATCTCATTCCTATGGCGAGATGTACTATAAATTGTGGCAATAATAAGGTTGAGGTATGTGCATTATTATGCTTATTTTATAAAATACCTCTTAATAAACTCAATTGTTGAGGTATGTGCGTTATTATGATGGTTTTATAAAATACCTCTTAATAAACCCAATGACAATTATTGTAGGGGTGTGAGTCACGAACCACCCTTTGAGGGTTTACCTAGTGAGTGTGATGCTGGGGTCGCCATTGTGAGACATGGGCAAGTCTCTAAATGACACTCATGAAACAAGATACATGCACAAGGCCGTAACGTGCACCCACTGATTAGAACCTATAATGAACACCGATATTGTATGTGTTATTTACTAAAACCTGGTCACAGAGGATGTAGTTCAAGACAATCAAGTCTCTGCATTTTCTCGCGTGGAAGTTTATAAGTACTAGGTGTAAGGGTCAGACCCGAAAGGTTCCTTACATTGAACTACAATATTTTGTTTTAAAAGATAATATATATATTTTTTTTAAATTATGTAGGGGATTGTTAGAAATATTTTATTATAATTTAAAAAATAAAATAATTAAAATAAAAATTCTACTGTTACTCATGTTTTTATAGACCTTTAATTTATGGGTTAATGTTTTTAACGGCTAACGACTATATTCTTATTACTATTTACTCTTTTATCTCCTTTTGATACCTATAAATACCACCTAGGGGCATGAAAAAGAATACAACAACAAAGACAACAAGATAGACTTAGTTCATTGACAATTGTTTGTGCTACTAGTGTTACAATAAACTATGACAATTTGATCTTACACCCTCAATTCCTTGGCTAGATCCTTCAACCATATGGCTTCCTTCATAACTTTTGTCATGACAATGTACTCTTCTTTAGTACTCCACAAAGCCACTACCTTTCGTAGATTGACCTTCCAGTTGGTAGCAGTACCATAAGAAATGAGTACATAGTTTGTGGGAGACTTTCTAGTGTCTAAAGACCCAACATAGTTTGAGTCAAAAAATGCTTCTATAGGAGCATCTTCAATACATCACTTGGCTCTACTATAAATCATTTTACAAGTGATATCTTTAAATGATGAAGAATCCACTTAAGAGCTTACTAATGAGCTCGTCCAACATTTGACATAAAACTGCTAACGTTGTTCATCGCATAGGCTATATTTAGGTGCATGCAGACCATCAAATACATAATAGAGCCAACAATATTAGCATATGGAACACTATTCATGAAGCATTGTTCCATAACTGTCTCAAGATATTGTTCATCACTTAAATTTTAGTGAGATGTAAGTGGTGTGGACACATGTTTCAAGTTTGTCATACCAAAATTGTCAAGGACTTTTCTGAGATTGGTCTCCTAAGACACATATAGATGTTTATGTTCACGATCTTATGATCTCAATCCCTGAAATCTTTCTAGAATCTCCAAGGTCTTTTATTTCAAACTCCTATTTAGCTTAGCTTTAAACTTTTATACCTCAAGTTTACTATTACTAGCTATCATAATGTTGTCTACATAAAAAAATTATGCAATGAATAGAACGCCTACTAGAAACTTGAAGTAGATGCAAGTGTCATACTTGTTACATTCAAAACCAATTTTGTGTACATAAAACAATAATACAATGAATAGAACATCTACTAGAAACTTGAAGTAGATGCAAGTGTCATACTTATTACATTCAAAACCAATTCTTGTTATAAACTCATCAAATCATTTTTTCCGTTTCCCTGGGATTGTTTTAGACTATAAAAGAATATGTTTATTTTGCAAACATAATCCTCATTGCTTCCTATCTGAAATCCATTCGATTCTTTTGAAGTAAATGATCTCATCTAAGTGTCCATATAAAAAGGTAGTTTTAATGTCCATCTCTTCCAACTCAAGGTTAAGCTCAACCATGGCTAACAACATCATTGTAGTCAATTCTATCTCTCTGAGTAAAGCTCTTAGCCACCAATCTCGCCTTGAATTTTCATCAACCAATTTATGGATTTCCATATTTGATTTGAAGATCCTTTTACAATTGATCAACCTAGAATCCACATGTCTACGAATAAGGGTCCAAGTATTGTTTAGAAAAAGTGACTTCATCTCTTCAATCATAGCATCAAGCATTTAGTCTTGTTCTTACTTGTTAGTGCAGAGGAGACATTAGATGATTCATTGTTTAATATCTCACTAGCAATACTAAAAAGTATGTAATTAGCTCTACATATCCATACCTTTACAGAGCTCTTATTGTTCTTATTATTCTATATTTGACAAACATGCAATCATAATTGTGTCTATCTTCACTGAGAGCTTATAGTTTCCCCTGTTCTAAATTATTACACTAGTTATATGACAATAGATATATGTCTAACCAATTTAATTGGGCTTTAATTCACCCTCATGCCCTCGTTTTTCCTTTACATGCACCTTTCTTCCCCATTCTCCATGTATTTTTCCATCTTCATTTCTATTTGAGCTCCAAAGCCACCAACTAGTCCCCCATTGTTCCCAATGAAGGAGCCACTGTTTGCAACCTTGCACTAGAGAAGATTATAGTTGCTCGTGCTTAAGGAGACCACTTCTCTTCCATTTTTGGTCGCGTTGAAACATACCAACATTCATATGTGTCACTTCTGCTGCTCAGGGTCATGATAAGTGCTCATTTTACATATTTTACACATGCATTTTAAAACTTATCTAGTTTGATTTCATTCAATATCTTAAGGATTTTACTCCCTTTCATCTAAATTTAACTTAAAGCATTTATATATGATCATGTGTGGCAATTTAATGTATTTTTGATTAATTTCTGCAATATTTGAAGAAATAGAGAAAAATGACTTGGGTTGTAGAATCACGACTTGAGAAACTTTAAGACAGTTTTTAGAATATTCAAATTTTGCCTCCACAGCTCAAGCAGAAGATATGGTGCTTAAGCCACACGAAGAAAAACTTCATTATGAAGTAACCTCAAGCACCAAGTTTTGGAGCTCAAATCATGGAGGAAACCCACCATTGAAGGAAGTTATATGATCAAACTACAAGAACTGCACTCAAGCTTTAAGAAAACCCTTCATGGAAGGAAAACTCACAAGCTTGACCACCATGATTAGAGCTACAACCAATCCAAATTTTTCTATTAATTAAGTGGCAGACCTCCTGTATTTCATCTAGAATTCATTCGTCAGGGGTGAGACATCACATTGAGTTTGATTTTTTTAGGTTTGTGACCTAGATATTAATGTGCTTCTAGGAACAATGAATGAATGTTGATAATTTAATGAAACAATAACCATGCATAAGAATAGAATAGTGAAATCTAATTCCTAACACACCTTATTTTATGTGTCACATTTTCTTTATTGATTTTGAGTTATGGGTCACTATCATTCTAAAAACCAAATATATATCTTGGTTTAATTAGTTGGATGGTACTCACTTTCATTTAGATGTGTCAGTTTGGTACTCGATTTTAAAAAGATGTCAATTGAGTCACAACTTTTGAAAATATACCTCAATTAAGTCCTTCTCAGCAAAAAAATATTTAAGGTATTGATATTTAAAATGACTTACAAAATTAAGTATTGATATTTATGGATATGACATTTGGTATTAGAGTCGAACCATTACACTTGCCAGTGTGATTGATCCTGAACCAGGACATCACCAGGTCATTACTTCGACTACCATTCGCAAGTGTCGCTATCGTTGCCTCTACTCGTGCTCGAGGAGACCACCTCTCTTCCACCATTAGTTGCATTGAAGGGGGCCAACATTCGTGCGTTGTTGTTTTCGTTGCCCTAGGTTTAAGGTTTTGCTGCCAATATCCTACGTCGCTACCCTGTGTTGCTTCCGCTGCCTTGGGTTTAGGATTTCGTTGTTGTTGTTCTGCATCACCATGCCTCGTTGTGCCTCACACTTGTTGTTACCTTGCACCCTTACTCAACCTTGCCTTTTTTTTAGCACTTTTAAGTTACTTATGTTTATTGAATGTTGATGCTAAATCCTACAAATGTGCATTTTTTTTATTGAATGCTATGAATAAATCCTGCAAATTTTTAAGATTGACTTCAATTGGGAAGAAACATTATCTCAACAATGGTGCTTAACTTCTTCTTTTGTCATCTACTCATTATCTCTAATTTCTTTGGCAAGATTTAAATAATAGTGTAGGTTTTTCTTGCGCTTAGATCGACAAAATCATATTTCTGAGAGCTAGTGAATATTGGAAGTGATAAAATGGTCAATAATGTTGATTTTTCTTGTGCTTAGATCACTAAAATCATATTTCTGAGAGCTAGTGAATATTGGAAGTGATGAAATGGTCAATATGGGTGGATGAAATGGTAAAGCAACATATTATAGTGATTACAAGTGCAACTAATGTAAACATGTCATATTTCCTACATCTGTAAAATCTACATTATTGATATAACCAATGTAAAATGTAACAAATAACCGATGTAATATGTAATCATTGTAGTAGTGTAGATAATAGTAGAAACAATTTTAGCCTAAAACACCTTTGAAACTTTAGCACTTATCAACATACATCTCAATCATAAAAAATATAGCAACACAATTGAGTGAGAAGAAAAATATAGGAATCAAATTACTAATTATCCTTTTATCATACTGACATATAATCACTTCCTACTGACATTAACATCAATTTAGTAAAAGGGACCATATTGATTCTATTTAACAAAGATTAAAACGACATTGAATAAAAAAAATAATATATAGGAACCAAAACAAATAAAAAACCTAAATACAAATAGCTAATTACTAATTAAGTCTTAATAGTATGTCAAATCAAAGTCTATGTCATCTAGAAATCTTGTATTAAGTAACAACATTCAGACTAATATACTTAACAACATTCAGACTAACATACTTAACTCGAGCACTATCACCATCTTTAATAAACTTAATCAAATTAGTAAAAGATGAGAAATATATAACAGAAAAAGTCTGTTGTAGTCAAGACTAGAAATGCAAAACAATATAATACATTCAAAGAAAACTCGAAAAGTACACTCAAACTATTTAACGAATCTAGATTATATTTATAAGCACTCTAGATTTCATTTATGAGCATGAGTCATGTTTTTTAAAATTAAAAGAATCTGTATATGCAAATATGTGACATCATGTGTATTGTGTAATTCATTATACGAACCCCCTTAATTAGATAACATCAACTCATGCATAAAGGAGGAAGATTCTTCAATGCCTATAACAACTAATGGCAATCGCTTTGTTAAGCTTTCTCGGTCCAAATTGTGTGGTGTGGGCATGCTACAACCTTCATGTACGTTTTAACGAACAAAGTACTCCACTTTCTCATCCTTCAAATAAAGCCATATTCATGAACAAACTTTAAATTTTATTTCTCATAATTTCACACCTTTTAGTATGAAATTAATACCTTTTGGTACAAATCACGTTCTTTCCACAAGTTTATATATGCAAGAGTACTCAAAAATCTTTTATTTATTTACTTTAAAAAAAGAAAAAAGAAAAAGAAACACTTTCCCTCTCACATTCTCACATGTATGATGAAAGACATTTTTATATTTATTAATAAATTACTTCTCTGAAAATATTTGTAAAAATAAAAAGCACATACGGGATCAGTATAAATTGGTCTTTTAACACTTATATATGATGAATTAAAGATTTATCAGATTTAACACTTATGTCTTATAATATTTGACTTCTTTTTTGCCTTAGCACAAATTCCTTAATGCTTGCCGCAACAAAGGCATGTTGCCACAACCGACATGAAGCCCTTGAACATTTTTATTTGAACTCATTGTTCATTTATCTATAGGCTTTTTGCGAACCATAGACTTGAAAAGAATTCATTTGTTTCATGAACTAAACTCGTCTCAATAATTTAAAACTTCACATGTGCTACGTGTGTAAGAGCAGTTGATGGAGTGATTAAAAAATCTAAGGTGATCCAACCAAAAAAAGAAAATATGATTTTATAATGTCAATACAAGGTTAAACTTGCTTTCTCAATAATTGAGTTCTGCATTGGGATTCCAGAATAATAATTTTAACCATGCATGCACGAGTGTGAAAATGAAAGATAAAACAAATTAAATACAAGAAATCGATGTCTATGTTTAGTTCCTATCGTTCCGATGGATAAGGTGTGGAAGAAACTCGCCGCGTCGTCAAGCTCAGGCAGAGAGAAGCTTCGAGAGGGACCTGTCCATTCGCCCCTATAATTTCACCACCTTAATGCCATCATCAAACACAAGCACTTGTTTATTAAAATAAGTGGAATCCACTGTTATTGCTATTTCAATAGCCTTTTTCTTATATCATTATTCCATTCTTCTAAATTGCTAATTATGTTAGTATCTTTTCCGAGAAAATATATAAAAATGTTAAGCTTAATTGTCTTTTCTTCACTTAGTACTATAATTATGTTTTTACTTTTTTTGGGTTTTTATTTGTGTTGATGATGTTGCTCAATAAGGTTTCAATTCTGTCAAATGGAATCTTCATATATCACACTTGTACAATTTTAATAATCTCATCATTGGAATGTTGAGGACCCAATTGATATAATTGGGATCTCTGTGGGTAAAATCGTACAATTATAATAATACTTAAAACACTAAAAGTGTATTTAAGTTAAAATGTTAAAAAGATAATAAGAAGAGAATGTCGTAAAAAAATAATTCTAATTATTTCTTGTAATTTAAACAACATTTTCTTCCATTAAAAGAATAATTGCCATTTTCCTTACCTAAATTGTATCAGTAAATAAAACAACCCAATCATCGCTACGTGGAATCCATAATGTTCCTTGTATACACACACAACAAATAAGAATATCCTGTGGCTTACGTATTATACCTAGTGCTAAAGGGGGTCACGTGTGAGCTCCATGGTGAGATTCTTACACGCTTCAAATTAAAAAAAGACATCAAAATTATCTTTGTTACAAACTTTCAACCATAGTTAGTTCTCAGTACCGTTATGCCACAAAACTTCTAAGTGGGTTTAGAAGCTATAAATACCATAGTGGGTGCAACGTTTTTCACTTAGGAGACACAAACAACATCAAGTGTTCTTCCTCTGTACACAAAACTCTGTTCCTAGTTCAGAGTACCGTCCTTTACCTCGTACACATATCAGAGAGAAAAAAAAAATGGAAGGAGATGGTTATTGTGGGGGTTTCTTTCAGAGGTGCAAGCCTTACATAGCCATGATTTCTCTGCAATTCGGGTTTGCGGGTATGAACATAATCACTAAGGTCTCCCTCAACCGTGGGATGAGCCACTATGTGCTTGTGGTTTATAGACACGCCTTTGCTACTGCGGCTATTGCTCCTTTTGCTCTTGTTCTTGAGAGGTACCTATGGCAGAAGAAAATACAAAAGTTTTCGCTTCCTTGTTTTGAATCTTTTCCTGATCAACCTTCTCATCTTCTTTTGTTTGTCATTGGCAGGAAAGTGAGGCCCAAGATTACATTTCTTATGTTCATGCAAATATTCGTGTTGGGTCTACTTGGGTAACTAATTTTGCTGCTCTGGACACCCGTGTTCATTATGATCGATGCATCCAGAAAAACATGTTCTAAAATTTTCCCTTTTTTGTTCTGTTTTTATAGGCCTGTGATTGATCAGAACTTGTACTACGCGGGGTTGAAATTCACTTCCCCGACCTACTCATGTGCAATAAGCAACATGCTCCCTGCAATGACATTTGTGATGGCTGCTATTTTCAGGTATATTTCAACACAATATCAGTGAATATTAACTCTTTTCATCTGTTATAAACTTATTACAATTTTTCTATTGTTGACCTGACATGTTTTTTTTCTCTGCTTGGGATGAATTAGGATGGAAAAGGTGGACATTAGAAAACTTAGATGCCAAGCAAAAGTGATAGGAACTATAGTAACAGTTGCTGGGGCCATGTTGATGACATTGTACAAAGGTCAAGTCATCAGTTTCTTGGGTTCTCAGTACATGCATCACCCCAGAAATTATGTTCCGGAAAACACCACTGGTTCTGGGGAAAAGGATTGGTTTAAAGGCTCTATTCTTCTCATAATTGCCACTCTTGCTTGGGCTTCTTTCTTCATCCTTCAGGCAAGTAATCAAACTCAAACTGTGGGGGGAAAGTACCTTACCTACTTCTTTGATTCTTATTCATGTGACTGACTCGTGTTACATTATGCTACGGTTAATGCAGGCAGTAACACTAAGAAAATACCCTGCTCAGCTCTCTCTCACAGCACTTGTGTGTGCCTTGGGTACACTGCAATCAATTGCAGTTACCTTTGTCATGGAGCACAGGCCATCTGTTTGGACCATTGGCTGGGATATGAACCTTCTTGCAGCAGCCTATGCTGTAAGTCTCAATTCATGAGCTTAGCACAGTAGTTTCAGATCATACAATCATTTTTTTTTTCTATTTTGGTGGGTATTTGTGAACCATAGGAGAGTCTAAATGGACGTATACTTTGGTGAACAGGGAATAATATCATCAGGAATCACCTACTATGTTCAAGGGATTGTCATGCAAAAGAAAGGGCCTGTTTTTGTAACTGCTTTCAGCCCTTTGATGATGATTATCGTAGCCATCATGGGTGCTTTCATCCTTGCAGAAAAAATATATCTTGGAGGGTAAGTACTCATACTCGTACTCGTAATCCTTCGCTCACTGTTCCCATTCCCAATGAACGGTTCATGCTTTTAGCCACAAAGAAACTTCGCTTTCATGCGGTTTCGTCTCACAGCTTATAAGTTGGTTTTAACGGAGCCACTTGGCTTTATCATAAACTAAAAGCTATGTATTTATTACATGAAAGTCGAAACATCGCAATCTTAAAAGGCTCACACTTTGAAACAGTGGTGGACATGTTTTCGGTGCTAATCCAATAACTGATGTGGATTCATCTACTTGTGATTTCAGGGTCACAGGAGCTGTTCTCATAGTAATGGGACTCTACGCAGTTCTGTGGGGCAAATACAAGGAGAACAAGGAGAAAGAAGCGGAGATAACCATTGAGGTGATGAAGTGTTGTTCAGAAAATGGGAGGCTGGAGACTGTGGTGGAAGATGCTGAAACAAACAACGATATTGAGATGCAAAAGGGTGAAGAAGCGTCCAGAGAGTTAAGGGTAGCCATTGTTGTTCCAAAAGTTTGAAGTGGTAGTGATGATTAGAAAGGGGAGAATGAATAATAGAGGCTGCAATGAAAAAGGGTCGTTAACTGAGGAGAGCAGAAAAATTACGAGGGGTTTTTGTTTTGTGTACTCACCATCTTTTTCGGAAAATTAACTAGAGTTTTCTTTTTTTTGGACCTTGTGTGGACCTTACTGTCCATAATGTAACTTAATTTTTGCACACTTTGGTGGAAAGGAAAATTGACATTGCAGAATTCTCTGTCTTTCTCTTTCTCTATACCAAGTGAATAATTCGCAGAATGTTAATTGCTGACATCTAATTGCAGGCATAAAGGGTCTAATCTACATGAAAGATTTCTATAATTTAAGCATTAGATGCTGCTTCTTTACCTTCTTAATTAATTTATTCATTAATTGAAGCTGAAACTTATCTAATCATACAAGACACAAGTTCCCTGATACTCGTTTGGCAGAATATTACAAGAACAAAGTAAAGTAACCTCAAGATTACATGCGAATGCTTGAAAGAAAGCATGGTACACTTGTACGCTAATTTATGCTTCCTGAACAAACAGAATTTCTCTGACATAGCCTTAAAAACCTAGTCAATTATCCCAAGGCTAGCTAAACTTACAGGGTAGAGGTAGATCTGTTTAATAAGATTTTAAATAAAAAAACTCTCACAGTAACTCTGCACGATAAAATTTATGATTAAGACTAATTTATAAAGTTCTAGTATTACACTTATCGTGCATAGGAATACGAATAAAGACTATGTTCTCTGCATAAGGCAATGCTCATTTCCCATAAATTTACAAGATTTTCTTGCTAAGATTTCACAATGTAACAAATACTAATCAACCTTTTGGGATTAGTCAACCTTTTATTCCAGATAATCAATGTTTAGTTCACAAAAAATAATCAACTTAGTTAGAACTAAGAAGAACTGGGACAGGAAATCAGGAATGTTCTAATTTCAATGGCCCAGCCACAAGATTTTATTCTAAATTAGTAATTAAGTTAAAGGATTATATCCTGAATTTCGGAGTAAAAATATTTCACTCTTGTTTTCAAGAACAGATTCTCTCCTATCTGTTTATGAATGAGCATCCAATTATGTGAATGTGATAGAACATATCCTTCACTCACTGAATATCTACTTGGGAGGAACAGTTGCATCACTGATTCAAAGTGATGCAACCGTGAGATTAAGAATGAGACCATCATTATGAGATGCAGATTTACAATTCCATAAAGTTCTGCACAAAACATTCTGATTCTTAAAACTCCTTTAAAAATGCAAAACCATGGTTCTGTCACCATCGTGTGTCAATTAAATGGCCAATTTGGAGGAAATGTGAAATGTTAGATACACTTCCACCAAACAGTGCCTCGTTTTGCTCTAACTTTGATTCTCGTGGAAGATTAGCATTGTGTTTTTCTTTGGTACTGTAGATGAACTGGTTTAAACATGGTTGACAAAGTCATTCTGAATTTCTTTGTTGTTTAGAGTTAGAACTCTATGTAATTCAACCTTGAAAGGCACACTGGGTAAATGAGAATTTGCAAAATGAAAATTTGAGGTTACCAAACAAATTTTGATGAAGTTTGTTTGCTCTTGGATTAATTAACAGTTTTGGAACTTTAACGAAGAAAATGGACATTAGTGGATGATTAGGCAGCATTATTTAATTGGTGGTAGATTCAGAATATGTTTGCTCTCATCTACAACAGAAAGAGTATGACAAAGGGTCCTTCTTCAAAAGTAATTAATTAATTTTGGAGTATGACTTTGTATCATGGACCTATATGCTAGCACCCACTAAAAATAAACAAAAAATTAGAGATATCTAATTAAAATCTTACTTCAAGAGAAAAAAAAAACGAATCTGAGTAAACACTTACAGCAGATAAGGAGAAAAACAAAGTTTTCTTTTTAAAAACAAACCTAAGTTAAAGCTTCAAATCAGCACTTTAACCTTGTTTCTTAAGATGAATCGATGCTAAATTTTCATACCTAATATTTTGTTAGTGTTTTGACAAAGTCATTGAAAAAGAGAAACGTACCATCGCTATAAAAGAATCCAGAGATCAAATCTCAAAAAAATACTTTCAAATTATATGTATTAACGTGCATTGAAATCCTTCAAGACTGTATCAACCATAGTGTGTAATCCAAAGGAATCATACTATTTTGGTATATTAAGTGGTATCAAGTCAAGAATAAATAAGATGTTTAAATGAATTTATTTTCTTAAAAATAACAAATTTAATTGATTATAAAGGATTGGTTTTATTATTGGTGGACTTGTGACCGAATAGTTAAATGGATTTCATGGTGTATATGTACATAGGTGAAGATTATGTCCATTAAAAATAAGACATTTATGAGCAAGTAATGCAAATTTCAGTTAATTATGTAAGATTGGATAGTCTTAAAATTCTCTTCTTAAAATAATATCAAATCATCCAAAATTTATCCTAATAAAAATTTGATATATTCTAATACTCACTATTTAACCATTATTAGATAACTGTTTAGTCTTATGATTATATATATATATATATATATATATATATATATATATATATATATATATATATATATATATATATATTATTGCATCATTCTTCTAACAACTTGAGGGTGAATACATTATACATCAATATCAATATAAAAACATAGATGAAAACAAAAACTTGAATTATTTGAGAGATGTGTCATGGCCAATTAGCATTAGACATCTGATGCAACGTCCACTACGTATTGCAACATGATTGTGTATCCACTTTTGTACATGAAGAAGAGTAAAAAGGTTTTTTTTTTTCTGTGGGGTGTTTCAAGATTTTCACAAATCCAACAACTTTCTAGTATTGAAAAAAAAAAACTGCTATATTTCATTTATTATTTTTGTAGACCTGATATGAAAGACTTATTGTAGTCAATGATTCAGAAAACCTAGCTTAAGGTGATCTCACCAACAATGATGAGTTTGTTTGGCGAAGTGGGGGGACATGTTAAAGCACTGTTCACATTTCCTAGTGCACCACACACTACTTCAATGGATATTCTAATCATTCATCAAAAATCATCCATCACAACCACTAGTACACTATATAACAAGATTGGAAATTAATTGCTACTGTATATATCTTTTTACCACCAAAATAAAAATAGATATGTTATTAATGGAACGAAGTATTTGTGCAACATCTATTTTCCACATATTCTTGGTTTAATATTTATTGAATCTTTTTTAAAAGCTGTGTGTGTAGAGACAAGAGAAACCCTATCCGGGAGACACTAACGAGCCTCACAACAGTGTAAACATTTACACCCACCACCACTTCTCCTTTTATTTACTATTTTTTCCTCTATTAATTATTAATCTATTGTAGTCGTTGTCATCAATTCTCACACAATGAACTTCACTTTTATTATCATGCTGGGTATGTCATCCTAGATTTCAATTTTGGCAATAAATTACCAAAGATATGCGAGAAATCAATAAAATATGAATCATATTTGGAGCTTGCACAACGGCAATGGGTACACCTTTATGATACAAAATTATTTTGTGCAATATTGGAAGTCGGGATCTAAGATGCTAAATTGGTACGGTAAATCAAGTATTGTATTTGTGTTAAGAATTCAAGCGTGAGTCTAAGTCCCACGTTAGTTAGAAATGAAAAAATAGAATACTATATAACGATAAAGACTCATAAATCCATTATTTTAAAATTTTTGGTTAAGAGTAGGATCAATTCCTTATATGGTTGGATTTAGGTTTCATTGCTCGATCATGTATTATAAAATAATAATGTAGTTTAGTACTTACATAAAAAAAAAAAGACAACAAAAATTGTAAATTTGACCTTCCGTTAATAATTTGGTAAACTAAAATTGATTTTAAAAATTTAGAATAGAAAGAGTAAAAGATTATGAATTCAACTTTTTTTATTAACAAAAATTAACAATTAACATCGTTACAATTTTCAAATAGATATCAATACAGTAATATTTGTTATATCTTTAAATATATTTTTTATCATCCAATAAGTTATTTATTCTTTTTCATCTTTACGAAACTATTTATGGAAAAGTAAATTTATTAGAAGGAATTATACTTCTATATTTTCTATGAAAATAAAACTGTAATAATTAAATCATGCGACATGACCTTGTACACGTCACTGGCATCACCTGAAGAAACGGTCATCCGTCGATAAATGTATTTGTTTGCTTTTTTGTATTATATTATTTTTATTTTTACATCATAAACCAATATTGATTCATTCTTGTGGCTAAGAAACTCAGAGTGGCAGATATTTCGTGAAAGTTCTTTACAAACATTACTTATTTTAAATTTACTTTGATATAACTCAAACTATTCTAATTAAAATTTTATAAAAACAAATTAATACAAAAAACAAATAATAAATATACAAAAAGAAATATGTATGTTAATCACTGTATACAAAGGAAATTTTTTTTTGTTAAGAGAAATTCTTGTACTTTATAAAAACTTGTATTTTTTATATTTTACCGACATACATAATGAAAATATATTTCCATAATTTAAGACATTTTTATTTATATATCTGAAATTTAATTAAAGAATAAGAAAAAATTGTTTGCACAATTAAGATGTAAGAAATAAGAAACTTATAATATAAATTAGAGTTCAATGCAAACAAATAACAACTTAAAACAAAATTGTCTCTAACTTTTTTTCCTTGTAAGTGACTTCAGAAAATGGAGTTTTAACATTGTAGAAACTAATTAATGTTAAATTTGTTAAAACTTTCAAAAAAAATATTTATAAAGAACTTCCAAAATGTATTTGGTGAACTGGTATGTGAAGGGATAAAATACAAAATATAGGTATATCACTAACTATGGGAGGTGTAAATAACGTTTCAGAGGGTTGAATAGCAATATCTACAGCAAAGGCCACACAAGTGATGCATTTAAGATATTTTTCTGACCCCAATTTTAGACCTTACCCAGCCTGTTTCAACCTACATTTAATGGAATTTTTTTCTGCACCCCCATGTTTTCTTATTGCATCTCCATAAGATAAAAAGTTCAATTTGCCCTCCTCTAGCTTGTGAGGTTTTTTTTTAATATAATTTGTTATTTTTATTTTAATAAATAAATAAATATATATATATATATATTAAATATATACTAAATGCATATTTAATTGAGTAAGTACTTTTTTAAATTTAAACAGAATAATAATTATTTTTAATCATATAAATAAATAAAATTATTTTGTGATTAATATATATTAAAAAAATGAGAAAAGTCAATTTATCCTACCAACTAGACACACCACCTTCTTTACATTACATATTTATTTCAATGTTGATTTTATAAATGACTTCCGTAATTATTAAAAAAAATATCTTCAATAACTCTAAATTATTCTATTTTATTTATTGTATATTTGACTTTTTTTTAGTGTACATATAATTTTAATTCCAATACATTTTTTTAATTAATAATACTTAAAATAACTTTGTATTAGAATTGAAATCATTTATTTATAAATTCAAAAACACATTAATAATTTATTATGAATTTAATTATATAAAAAAAATAACATGAAATTTGGAATCCACAAACTAGAAATGGTAGGAAATTAAAAATGATGATAAGGAAAGGCATCTCAACCGAAAGCTCCAAAGGAGGGAAACCAATAACGGCTTATCCTGTTTTGGAAACTTGAAGCTCTTTTTTTTCTGTCTCTGTGATGCCAATGGCAGTTTCTCATCAAAATCAACTGAAAACTGAAGACCCACAATTCTCTTTCAAGGAAATTGGAAATGAAGGTCTCACAAAGCGGATTCTCAGAAAAGGAGTCACTTGGCAAACTCCATTCTCTGGAGATGAAGTTGAAGGTTAGAAAGCATAGTAACACCTTTGAACTCTGTCACATACTAATGTTATCTCTGAATTCTAACACAACCCTTTTGTTTTAACCTTTCAGTTCATTTCAAAGGACATGTTGAGAATGGAGCATCTCTTGAATCCAGTTATGATAAAGGGTCAGCGTTTCGTTTCAAATTAGGCCAGTGTAAGCACTCCATTTGTGTTAATTTCTGAATGGGAAAAAAGGGTCATTACTGTTGAATCCATGAGTAGAGAGAGTAAAAGTGTCATTAATTATATCAAGTTTATTTTCATTTCCTTCCAGGTGAAGTTATCCAAGGATGGGATGAAGGAGTTGCCACCATGAAGAAAGGGGAAAGAGCAATCTTCAAAATACCACCTAACTTGGCATATGGGGAAGAAGGGTCTCCTCCATTGGTTCCTCCCAATGCAACTCTCATTTATGAAATTGAAATGCTGTCTTGGAGTACCATAAGGGATTTGACTGGCGATGGAAGAATCATGAAAAAGCTAATAAGAGAGGGAGAAGGATGGGCCACTCCCAGAGAGGATGATGAGGTGCTAGGTAATAACACTAATAATAATCATGATTTTATATAAATTCTAGGTAATTACACTATAATGACAATGCAGGGTAATAACATTCGTATATTTAAGTGTGTTTACTGTAATCTAAACATGCTGTTCTCTAGAAAAACTCTGGCCACTTAGAAATATATCATTAATATTGCACATCAAAATTTGCAGTGAAATATGAAGCAAGGATGGAGAATGGGATGCTTGTCTCAAAGTCTGATGAGGGAGTGGAGTTTAATGTAAGTGATGGTACGTTAGTAAAAGTTGAACATACTTTCAGTTCTTAGTATCACTAGTATCATCCATAACTTCTGAGAAATTTTCTTAGGTCTTTAAAAACTCAAGGTTGCAGTTCTTTAAGAACTTATAGTACTATTCCTCGATCAAAATTAAAAGTTTCATCCAAGTAATCCCTATGATGAAAGTTTACATTATGTCAGGTGAAAGTCCAATTTTGATAGGAGAATAACACTAAGAACACTATGCTTAAAAATTCATAAAAAACTAATAATGCATCTATGGAATGCTTAAGGATTAGTTTCTGGAACAGGCTATCTATGTCCTGCTATGAGTATAGCAGTAAAGACAATGAGAAAGGGCGAAGTGGCAGAACTAGCAGTGAGATTATTTTGTAAGTTAAAGTCATTTTTTATTTCGAATGAAACATTAATGTATTGCCATAATTCGAACCATGTAATAATATCAGGACATAACTTGCAGACGGGCAGAGTCAGAATTCATATATGATCACTGAGCTAGATGCTGTTCTTCCACCAGATTCTAATTTAACTAGCATCGAGCTTGAGCTGGTGTCATGGAAAGTTGTTACAGATGTCACAGGAGACAAGAAGATAATGAAGAAGATTAAGAAAGTGGGAGAGGGGTTTGATCGTCCTAACGAGGGATCTCAAGTGAAAGGTAAACTGTATCTCAAGAACCTGATGTTGAAAACAACAAGAGGAAATAGTTTTCTCAATCATACACTAGAGAAGAAATTACACTGAAACTCTCGTAGTTTCTTGAAATTTCACACTCTTAACGCCTGCTTTAACTCTCTTTACAGGTACACATGGATAACAAGGATGTGTATAGTGTTTCAATCAATTAAGAGAGTTTATTAAAAATTAGAGTATCATTAAAATTTCAAGAAATTCTAGAGGAATAGTGTAATTTGTCCTGAGCAGAAAACATGTCAAGTAAACATTGAGCCAAATGCTTCCTGCGGTTCTTGACTAATGTTTTCACTTCCTGCAGTGATATATTTGTGCAAAGGGGAAGATGATACGATTATTGAGAGGAAAGGATCAGAGGAAGAACCTTTTGAGTTCACAACTCAGGAAGGTAAAAAGTTGCTGTTGTTTATGATCATGGATTATGCATATTTAAGTGGAAATTGTTACGAACCTTTTGCTGCATGTGTTCTCTTTTTATCATCTGCTTTTAATCTTTGTACTGCTCTATGCATTTTCAGAACAAGTACCCGAGGGTCTAGAAAGAGCAATAATGACAATGAAAAAGGCAGAACAAGCTCTTGTAACCGTTCATGCAGAATATCTATGCGGCTATAGTAATTCACAGGGAAAGACAGCAAATAATAAAGTTCTTTATTATGAAGTTGAGTTGGTTGATTTTGTTAAGGTTAGTGGCTCCTCTGTGCTTCAAAATATTAGATTGTTAAAACTAAGAGGGCAAATATGAGCAGCTCACATTTGGTCAAGGTTTTTCTTTCCTTCAATCATTTTTCTCATTCCATTGCCGATATATTGAAGATTTTCTGAATATATCAACTGACCAAGAAGAAAATAATGATTAATCATCTCAAGGTAAAGCATTTCTCAATGTTATTAAACTTGATTACTTGGACAAGAGTTGGAAACGATAGAACAACTATTGTTCTGGCTGTAGCAAGTGCACCCTTTGACTTGTAATTAGTTTTGAATAACACAACCACAAACTTGAAGCCAGTAACCAAGTGCTATAGTATTCTCAAATGATTCTGTTGTGAACAGGAAAAGCCATTTTGGAAAATGGACACGCAAGAGAAAATAGAAGCTTGTGAGAGGAAGAAGCATGATGGAAATCTGCTGTTCAAAGCAGAAAATTTCATGCACGCATCTAAGAAATATGAAAAGGTTGAGTTAGTTGTTTTAACTTACATGCTAGTTCTAATGATGTATAGTGAGTATTTTTATAGAAAGATCTCAATGGCACTTGATTTGGTGTATAACAGAATGAACTTCATTGATATTGTAGGCTTTAAAGTACATAGAGTTTGATCACTCATTCAGTGAAGATGAGAAGCATCGTTCTAATACCTTACGTTTATCCTGCAACTTGAACAATGCTGCCTGTAAACTTAAATTGGGAGAGTACATTGAAGCTTCAAAACTTTGCACAAAGGTTCTCTCTGATCCTAATTTGAGTTTTTCTTTCCTTTCTCCCAGTCTCACTGTCCCTTGATTAGGCAAGCAAACATTGCATGAGGTCTTGCATACTCTTGGATTATAATTGTTAACAGATAGAAGAAATTCTCTAGATTCTTATGTCACCCTGATTAAGCATCAAAACAATTGATCATGTTGAATGCAATCAGATAAATGCTAAGAAAACACAAATATTGTTTTGAGTTGAAATTTATTGAAAACAATTTATATGGTATCATGTTTTATTAAATGATTTCTAATTCTGGTTTGATAACTTGTTAGTGATATCTGTATCATGGACAATGCACAAAAAGAGAGCAAAAGGAAAGTGTTTAGCAGTTGTTTTCTCTACAATAAATAGATGTTTTGGCTTTGGAATAATTTTCAACAAGTTGAATGCTTCAAATTAATCCTAGTTTTGATTAAAACATAGGTCCTAGAACAAGACCCTTTAAATATCAAGGCTCTCTATAGAAGATGCCAAGCATACTTGAAAACATCAGAGTTGGAGAAAGCTGAGGCTGACATTAAAAGAGCTTTGACCATTGATCCAAATAACAGGTACCAAGCACCATTCATTGCAATTTCAAGCTCTTGACAATTTTTACTTTGTCTTGGATGAATGAATGATTGTTTGTTCTCCTTGCTTGTTATCAGAGACATTAAACTTGAGTACAAGGAGCTGAAAGTTAAGCAAAAGGAATACAATAGATATGAAGCTGGCATCTTCACCACAATGGTTTCAAGAATGAGCTAGTTTAGAAAGCCAATTTGCGTTCTAAACTATCTTTTGAAGTAAAAATACCTCTGTTCAGTATATTATAACATTATTACAATTTAAACTCTGTATTAGTTAAAAGGCAAAAAGTCATTACCACTAATGGTGAAAAAATGTTAAATGATCTTACTTTAGATGCGTGCAAAAGGTAAATGTTTACATATGATCAAACTTTTTTATGATCAATGCATAATTCACTCATTCTTGTGACCTTCTTGGTTCTCTATGATCTTCTGCCAGGGACAAAAGGAGTTTTGGCATGCTTTAAAATTAAAATATACTTACTTTAGTCTCTCTGTTTTAAAGTTATAAAAGATTTTAAGTTTGAATATATTTTTAGTTCTTGAAAAAATAGTGAATATTAATTTTAGTTTCTTGCTTTTTTTTTTAAGACTTTTTAAAATTAAAAATACATAATTCCTAATATTATAAGAGATCAATCACTATCATATGCATTGAAAGAAAAGGTCAAGTTATGGATACTAGTACGATGATATAATGTCTTACAACTAAAACAAACCCCAAAATTTTTAAAATAAATAGTATTTATATGTCTTAAAATGATACTGTGACATCTCACGTAAGAAAATAATTCTAATAAATAAAACATCACAATTATAATAATATAGAACATTGACAGAAAGTAGATCAGAATTTAATCATTACAGTCATCCCGAAATATACTTTAAAACAGAAGTACCATAAACACATAATAATGTCATAAACATGTCTTAAAAATGTAAAACAGTTTAGTAAAGAATTATTCACTAAGCAAGGAATTACAAAGAAAACAGTTCTTCAAAAGAGACTCAACAACGAGCAAGATCTAATATACCTAAACTAAACAACAGCATCTCCATCATCTTGGTGGTCACCGGGAGTCTCCACATCTGTTCACATCAACATTGGTGATCATTGCAAAAAGGAAAACACCACAATAAAACATAGCACATACATGGAAAGGGTAAGCTAGTGAAAAAATAATAATTTTAACATATGAATAAGCATATTATGAGCGAGCAAGTTATTGAGCACAAACAACATGTGATAGTAGCCAATATAAGACCCTCTAACTCGATTATTCAGATACATATAATCAGATCGGATTCACTAGTTGCTTGCATTTATGATGGTCTCTACTACTCTGCAGAGTCATTGCCAATAAGTTTCACCCTACCACACACAAGGTCATTATCCTACCAGAGACTAGGACTTCCTGCTACTCTCAGCACATAAATCAATTTACTTTGTGAATCTCATTTATTCATTAGAGTGTAAGGATGCAGCCTCATTTAACATACATTACAATAACACCAATATAAAATCTCCTCGTAGTGTGCCACGTGTCAATCTAATATAGTGATACGTGTCAAATTATTGTATGAATTTCAATTTGGTCATCGTATTTGTTAATTTGATTTGATTTCCAATTTTTTTTATAAATTTTCAATTTCAAACACTCCAAATTTTTTTTATATAATGTTATGATTATTTTTATTAAAATTGATATTTTTATTAAATATTTTAATAATATTAATTGTATTTAATATTAAAATTTTAAATATATTTATTTTAATTTGTTATAAATTTGTTTTAAAATTTTACATTTGAATTTATAAAATTGTTATTTTTAAGCCAACTCTAAAATATTGTTGATATAGAATGTTATACAAATATTTCGAATATAAATTTACTAATCTATATATTTATAGTTTTAAAATAAAATTTAAATAAAATTTAAATAAAGTTTAATGTAAAATATAAATTTAAATAAATTAAATATTGTTAAAAATATGTAATAGAAATATCACTTGTAATAAAAGTATCATCATTACATTTATATAAAAATTAAATT
>Ga0214545_1001085_pt1 | contig 49047 bp, 18 predicted proteins | sample CNSS4metaG_FD_160064 | JGI IMG/M metagenome (GOLD analysis project Ga0214545, IMG submission 160064) | Root nodule microbial communities from cowpea collected in UCLA plant growth center, Los Angeles, California, USA - CNSS4 | ecosystem: Host-associated > Plants > Roots > Nodule | place: USA... | reverse complement strand
GCATTCGAAAGAAAAAACAAATGTATTAATTTATAATCATAACATATGAGTTAGATGCAGTTTTGACTTTATCTTAGTAAATTGTCTAAGGATATAAGAAACACAATATGATATGAAAAAAAAAAAGGAAAAAAAAATGAGAGTTTTTTTTACCAAATGACTTGGTGATCAATTTCAATTTCTTACTATTGTTTTTTTTTTTAATGTTATTTTTTTTACCATTTTCATTATCATTTTCGCATCATATTATTGTTACCGTGTTACCATGCATGTTTTTAAATATTAATTTAGATCACTAAATTTATTATATTAAATTCATATTTTACCAAAACAAAATTTACTTGAAAAAAATGAAATATAAAAATAATATCATAAAAAAAAATTCATGTGCTTAAAATTAATATTTTATTAACTAATAAGTGTTTATTTTGAAATTTACTTTTTTATTCATCTATAAATAAGCATATATTTATATCAATTTATTAGAAATAACAAATTAAATGTATATAATAAAAAGCTAATTATTTTACAAGTATTTTACAAATAATAAATTAATCTAAAATAAAATTTTCAACTAACATTTAAATTTTAAAGTACAATCCATTTTTAAAAATATTATTTTAAACTATTCTTCTATCAATACTTTTGGTTAAAAATGTTTATTCTAAATTTATACAATTAAGTTAAGAAATTAGTTACAGTTAACAAAATATTTAAATTCATTTTAACTTTTTACATTTAAAACTAACATTTTTAATTAATTATAATTTTTAAACTTTAATTTGTTTTTCAATTAATTTAATATGTTAATTATTCCTGAAAATTGCAAAAAATCATATTTAATTTTTTAATGTAATTTTTTTAAGCAATCTATTTTATTTTCTTTTTCTTTTAAGAAAAAGGAAAGCCCAGTTTGAAATTCAATTTTCAGAGAATGAATTCCCACTGAACTTGTAATAATGGGACAAAAAGAAAGTTCAGAAATTGAATCTCTCTGATGCTGAAATGTTTTTTGAGTGCTGCTACTTTCTATTGCGGATTTTTTATTTTTCTTTTTGCTTTCTGAAACTGTGTTTTACGTCAACAAATTTCTCATGTATCTACCACAGTACCATGGGAATACTGGTTCTCACGTTTTACAAAATTATATTAATTATATTCTTTAGTAAAAATATATTAATTTTAAAGTAAATAGTATTAAAATATTATAAATCTATACTACGTGTTTAATTAAAAATATATTCTAAACCCATACAAAATTTTAAAATTAAATTAAAATAATGTTTTATCTACTTCGGCGAGGTGATGGAGTGAAAAAAATAATAAAAATAATTTGTTACGATAAAGATTCGATGGGATTCAAAAGGGAATTTTCTTTTTTTTAAAAAGTGACTTTCAGAAACTTTTATATATCTCTCTCAAGAAAGTAGGGTATAAAAGAGTAGAAGGCGGAAACTAAACATATAACAATAAATTAATGATAACCAATGTGGGAGTTTATAACCTTCTTTTAATGAAAATGTTCATAATAAAAATAATAATAAATAATTAAATAAATTATATTTTCATTTATTTTTATCTTTTTACTCACTTTCTTTGGAAATTTTGTAAAAACTCAAAAATAAAATTGATAAGTACATAAAATAATTAGATGCACATGGTGAATAGAACCATACACTAATTGACATATAATAACTATAGACAAGGAGGTGGTTGTCAGGTATGGTGTACTCCAACACTGGTCCCTTCAACTTTTCACCATTCATAACATTTCAACATACGGTAAAAATAATATTTTCAACGTTAAATTATTTTTTTTTCTTTATTTTTGTTAAAAAGTATTAAATTGATATTTTAGTTATTTTTTTTTTCAATTTAGTTTTTACTTTTTTAAAATTGATTTAATTTTATCGTTATGGTTAGATTTTCACAAAATAGTGTTAAAGTCAATGCTTCGTATTAATTTGTAGTATTTTTTATTAAGAATCAAATTGAATTATTTTTGCAAAAATCATGATTATATTGAATAAAAAAAATTAAAAGATTAATTTGATATTTCTTGTTAAATATAATGATTGAAAAAGTAATTTAACCAAATTTAAATATTAACACCATTAATAATACTTTAAAATAAATTTTTTTACACCATTTAATTCTTTTTATAGAAGTAAAAATCTTCAAACATGAGTTCTATTTTAAAAATAGCATTCCTAATGGAAAAAAAAAAAACTCATAGAGCTTTTAAATTGAAAAGCTCCAACATAGGGAACTCCATGACCTAAGTTAAATCTTCACTTTTATCCTTTTTATTTGTCAGGTGTACCAAAGGGTTGTAACTGAAGCAGTAGAAAACCAAAAAACAATAACATTGAAAGCTTTGAAACTTTCTTATTTTATCAAATTATTTAATTTTAATAATTGGAGTGTAGGAACCATGAAGATTTCCAACCACTAAAATTATGGGTAGGTCAACTGTTTTGTCTTATTGTAATAATTTAGGTCAACTTTTTCTGCCACCTAATGCATGGCTTTATTTATGTATTTATGGGTATGGTTCTCAGATTCATTAACTACAACTAAGATCTCTACACATCGAATCTAACATTAACCACTCTCATCATGCACACAACTCAAATCTAAACGGTGAGTGAGATTTGGTTTCTTCTATGTTCATGCATAATCAATGTAATTATAAAAAAAAGTAGGGTTTAAATTTGGCCTTAAAAGAAAATGTCTGTTTGTAATCGTTACAATTAAAGATTAGACAATTTTATAATATATAAGTGGGTGTAAACTTTTTTTTATAAATCGATTTTGTGGGATTGAGTTAAGTTTAAAATTCACTTATAATATAATATCAGAATCATTGTTTAAAAAATCAAGTTTAGTTAGATTTCTATTTTGTAGACATGTAGTTTCACCCGTTATTCGGACCACTATTAGACCACTCATTTCTAGTTTCACCTCGTATATACTTTGATATGAGGGAAGTCGACATAAAATAAATATGTTGAAAGTCTCACATTAATTAAAGATAAGACAATTTCTTAATATATAAATAAATACAAATCTCATCTAATAAACTAATTTTTAATTTTTGTGAAATTAAATTAAATTTAAAATTTATTTTTGATAATTTTTATTGATTTTGGAATCTTTTTCCACCTCATTGGTGTGATGATGGGTTCGTACATGTTTCCAACTCATGAACATAAGAGACAAGAAGGTAAATATAATTAATCATGTGACGGAGTCAGTGACGTTACTTTTCCTTACCCATAAATGGTTCTGTTGCCACACAACAATTTGCATACCTCAAATTCTACCAAAAAAAATCCACGAGGAAAATGTGCTTACCTACCCTGTGTTTTATTTTTCTCACTCTTCATTTTAATTTTTGTATTTCCCATTTATTTATTTTTATTTTCGATTTTATCTCAATGTTCATAAATGTTTCAAATTTCTTCCTTCGCTTTAAATGGATGTGGTTGATTTTCTCTTAAAATTAATTTCATTTTGTACTTTCCGTTTGACTTAGCACGTGAGTTTCAATTAGTGACAAATGTTACCAGAACGTTGTCGTGGCTAATTATTAATAGTGTTTAGTGAGAGTTTAAAATTAAAAGTTTGGTTGTGTTCATTTCCTTCGTCATTTTAAATCAATTTGGACATAAAAGGACACAGTGAAATGACACCAAACTAAAGAATAAAAAATATGTGTAAACAACTTCACACTTGAAAACACATTTTCTTAACGATAATTAAAAAGAAAACAAATGTGGAGGTCATTGTTAATTTTTTAACGTTGTTTTTAATTGTGTTTTCAAAATATATATAAGAGAATTCATACCAGAGATAAAATGAATTTATAAAATATAAATACAAACTTTAATTTATATAAGGTTAATTTAAAGTTAAAATTTAAATTTTAAAATAATTTTTAGAATTATTTTAAATATTTATTTTAACGATATTTTTTGTTTATCAAATTGATTGAATTATTTTTATTGAATCGTTTTTAATATTAAATCTACATTTGAGATGTACATGTCTCGGATATGAAAAATATTAAAAATCTCGTACGACTATATATGTTGATGAAAGAGATATTAAAAATCTCATAAGACTAATATGAATTTAAAGTATAAAAGTAATACAAACATCATTTTATCGTCAATTAATTTTATAAAATAAAATTAGAATTAAAATTTATTTTTAAGAAAATACATTAATTACGATAATATTGAAAAGGTTCATATCATCAAAATCACTGTGCATTATAATAGAAATAACACAATAATTCGTAAAGAATCCAAATCTAAAAGTATCTTAGTTAGTACAAAGGGGAAGGAATCAGTCACGTCTTAATTAATCATATAGAAAAGTACTACTTAAAGTAAGAACATTAATTGTATAATTAAACATTAATAATTAGTTTTCTTAATTAGTGAGTTCGTCTTATTCTTTTTATTTAAAGCAACACTAATAAGTTTTACTTAGAGTCAAATTTAAAGATGATTAAATATAAATATCTTAAAATAATATATGAGGGATAAAATTATAAAATAGTTTAAGAAAATGGGGCGCCACTAATTTTGCGGCACCAAAGAAGATCTGTCCATAGTTTTTAATGGCGTCGTATTATGCATCGAATGGAAAGAGACAAACTCTAACATATAATTGCTCTTGTGACGGAATCAATGACGCATTTTCTCTCTCTCTAACAACAACACAATAAGCCAAATTTGGGTTTCCCTTCTACACACCCATATTTTATTTTCCCACACTTCATTTTAGTTATTATATTTCATACTAATCGCTTTAAAATATGAACAAAAAAATTTAAAACTATTATATTATAATATCTCATATTTCCTTTTATTGTTTGTGCCAATGAAATATAATCTCATCAATATAATTTAATAAATTAAAAAAAAAGAGATTAAAATATTAATTTATCCCTATCTTAGTGCACGTGAATTAAAATGAATAATCTACCTCCACAACTTTTCTGACACACTGAGGAGCAAAACCACACAATCCATCAAAATTTTCGACCGTAGATTAAAGTTTTCTTTTTTTAATTATGTCATGTGAACCAAATTTGAGTATACATAATTTCATTTATTTAAATAATGAAAGGTGTAAGGAATTTTTCTAACCATAATTAATGTGTATTTAGTTTATATTTACTTTCGTTCTTCAAAAGAATGATAACTTAAATTGAATTCTTAAGGTTTATATCTAAGCAATTCAATTATTCGACCTATCAATTTTACGTCAAATTGATCCACTAATGTGCACTACACTTATTTTTCATAAAGTTGATGAATTCAACGACAAAATTATTTATGATGAATGTATTAAATTCGAGAAATTCAAACCGTAAATCAATAGGTAAAGTAATTTATTGTGAAAGTGATAGATTCGAAAAAAAAAAACAACTTATATATACAAAAAGAAGAAACAAATCTGTTGACCCTACAAATATATGTCGTAACGTTGGAAAAAAAAAGTTTGCATTTTTCTGCTCAATAAAAAGTTTCATGCAACCTTTTTAAGTTCAAAAGTTACTTTAAAACATAAGATGTAATAGAAACCAAAAAATAAATTTATGTACACGTAAGAAATTTTTTTTAACATAACATTGCTGAAAATAAAACTACACACATTTTTTTACACCGAAAATCACACGTCTCAAACATGGTATTAAATATTATAAAATGTTGCATTCATAAATTAAAATATAGATTTGTGAGAAAAAAAATATTAAAAATTGTGACTGCTTGGGATGCGTAAAGGGCCCAACAACACAACCACACAACCACACATGAATCTTATGGTCAGGAGAACAGTGCCATCATTTTGGAATTTAGTTAATGCCTCACGTGACACCCATGCATGATAAAATAATAAAAAAATTACTAATTTATTATTATTATTATTTTAAGAAACCATTTGGTCCTCACATTGATGGGTTCAGAGTAAAATATTATTATGAAGGGTTGTTGTTTGTAAATGATTCGATTAAGTGATGTTATCTTTTTTGTCCTATTACATTTTTTTTCTCAGTTAATTAACCTTATAAACTTCTTACCTCATTTATCACACTTAAAACAAAATAAATATATATAAAATTATTGCAAAAAGTGATTTAGTCAAATGTTACTAGAAGAAAAAAAATCATTAATAGATGATTAATGAGAACAAACTTTTTCTTTACAATTTTATCACTAGTTTATTGTTGTGATCTTTGTTGGTAGATGATGTGTTTCTGTCTTTTATTTGTATATGTCGCTCAATATTTTTTATTTGATTTGGAACTTTTAGTTTATACTTATATTTTTAATCATTTTTTAAGTGTTTTGACATTTTTTTTCTTTTTCTTTTTGTATTTTCTTACTGAATAAATGTTTCCTAAACAATATATTATAAAGGATGTCGATTAAAAAAAACATAGCTCCTAAAAGTAAAAGTCGAAGTTTTGCACATGGTCACATGTTTACAACTTGTTAATTTCGAAAATTGAATTTAAAGCACTGTGCACGTAATTAAAAAAAATATAAATTAGACCTAACAATAAAAAGTTTTAATATTATAGTAGTAAAAAAAAGTCAAGAAAAATAATAAAATGTCACTCTCAAATAAAGACAAACATACTCGTACCCAAATATAAACAACCAATATATATATATATATATATATATATATATATATATATATATATAATTAACCTTTTGCAACTTCTAACAAAAATTTGAATTCTTAATAATTTTGTCTGCCAATATTAAAGTAAGACATGTCATGTGAATTCATATTGGAAAAAAAGAAATCCAGTCATATTCAGCATGAAGAGAAAGATGAGAACGATGGTTTACCTTACTAAGAAGGTCTTTTAATGTAAAAAGAAAATTTTGGTGTTAAACTATTATAAATATAAAAAAATTGAACTAAAACCATGTTATTTTAAAAATACGGATAACTTATTTACATTGACAAAAATGAAATTAATACAATAAATAAATATATCCTTTAATAATTTAATCATATAATATTAAAATAAATAATAATATTCTTATATAAATATATATATATATTCTTTTTGTTTTGGGTATGAGTTCTTATATAGTCTTGATATTCATTATTATGAAGAAATGTAATTATAATTTCTGATTAAGTAGTTAGATTTTTAAATTACAACTAAAGAGAGTATATAATTTTGTTTCTTAAAACAAAAAAGAAACACGAGTTTTTGTTTTGTTTTGCCTGAAACCATAGTAACAGTGATGGCTTGTAATTCTTATTTTTTTATTCGTTTTGGAGTCAGAGAATAGCACGAGTTGCATGCAATGTCTTGAGTCAAATTTCACGACCCGTATAACTCGGCACTTTGTATCAAATAATATAAAATTCAATTGCGCTCGCATTCTTTCTTCTGCCAGCATGGATCAATCACACTGTTACTTTAATTATTTGTTTATGGAATCAATCTTTTCTTTGAACAACTGCAACATTTTTCCTCATTGGATTGGGTCTGTGCCGGTGCTTCAATCTTCTGATGTTGAACAATTTTTTGGGATTATTCAATTGAACAATGTGCCGAATTACACGCTTTCCGAAATTTGATCAAGGACAGGTTCCTGCAAGAATTGGAGGAAGTAAAGTTGTTCTTGATTTTGAAGTCGATTATTCTTTTCAGATTCATTTATTTTTGTAATTTTAAAACTCCAGCGTTTATTAATATATTCACACATGGAAAAGGTAGAAGAATGAAATTTATGGTACACACAGAAGGAACTGAGATAATGGTTTTTTATATTTATACTATTCTTTGTACGGAAAACAAAACTTATTACAATTTCAAAGAATATTGAAACAATGATATTTGGTAATAGTAGAATACAATCATGAATCTACCAGAAAGACTATCTCAAAATAGTATTTCTGTACTCATTCACTGGTGAAAATATAAACATATTTGATGATTGGATAAGAATAAGAACATAGTTCTTCCTTGGATCCTCAAAGAATAGACAACTTATCTGGAAAATCCTTGTAGCCAAAAAACCTTAAATACAGTGAACTCCAAGGTTAAAGAAGCCTCTTTGGAAGTAGTATAGAGGTAAAGAGGAGAGGCAAAACCAAGGTATTAATGAAAAGACCTGCAACAAATGGAAATAAGTAGATACTCATCAATGGAAATGCATAGGTATGCATCCAATAACCACCATAGTTAAGTTGAAAAATTTTCTTGTGTACTAAATTCAACTGTCTTATATTCAATATTTCCTTCAGAAGTCCCAAGATGATTTTGCTGAAAAGAAAACTCAAGTACTGTCAATTACTAGTTTTGACATTGAAGTTGTAAGAATCAATATTGTGGTCAATAGAAATGATTTTTGAGAGAAAAACAATTTAAAACAAACTGAGCCTAAATCTCACAACTACCACTGCTTTGAAAGATCAAACCTGAAATACCAGTTCATAGCAGTATAGGAGCATGGCACTTACCATTTTGTGAGGATGTTGCCGTAGGAAGAGATGGAAGTTTTGTAGCTGCAATTGAATGATTGAAGGAATAAATGAATTAGCCATGGTACAGAATGGAAACATGTCTTTGCTCATGGTAAAAGTGTTACAAAAGACAAATCCAATGTTGAAGACAGGAACATTGGATATAGGTGAGGAGCTTGTTGGTCAAGGATTCATTGTTATTATTGTTGAATCAATTCTCTAATGCAGAAGCAACAAACGTAAATTTTTTACTCTTAAATTGATTTTGGAGATCAAACACATACTGATTCTGCTTTAGAAAATTAATTTTAACTAATTTTACATCACTTTGATACAGAACCATACACGCACAGAATCTCCCTAATAATTGCATACTGTTATAATTCCCTTTTTAGTTTATACAAATAAGAACTTACATTAATTTTCCATTTAGGATGGTCATTGAGCATTTATTATTTAGAGAAGAGAATACAATGAAAGAAGGCAAGAAGCAAGAAATTCTGGACATTTTTATCAATTGACTGTTGAAAAGCATGGATGAAAATGGGACATAGACATGCCATTTGAGGAGGTTGGCATGTGGGGGGACAGCATTAACGTTGATGGTGGCCTGAATTCAATAGGTTCCCCGACGTTAATGGTTTGAAACTAGTGCAGAGAATTGGTCTCAGTATTATAGATCTAATAAATAGACTACAAATAAAAGGGAAACAAACAACAATAATATCGGGACATGCTTCAATTGGTCCCACTTTTCTTTGGCAATCGAAAAAGAACGCAGATTGATAACTATAAAAGATCAACTTCTCATGAAGCACTATGAAGCTTCTACCAGAATCTGAAACCTCTCTTGAAGCTTGTACCAGAATTTGAAACCATTGCCCAGCTTTACTGAAACAATGTTTTTCTTGCAAACAACTAGGTCATATTACTTGCAATTGCAACAGGAAATGTTGTAACTATTGTAAGCAACATGGTTATATCATCAAAGAGTTCCCAACTATATGCACGTAGAAACTAATGAAGGCCCTTGAGTATTGGAACTTATATCCAACAAATAGTTACTATCCTCCTTGGGTATTCAGGTATGTCCAATGTTGTTGCTTAGCTTTGGTTTGTTGATTAAAGAATCTCTAATCACATGACTGCTTCACTTGAAAATTTGCACAATATTCACACTTATAATGGCACTCAAAACATTATGCTCTCCCTGTTCCTGTTTTTGGAAAAATCAGTTCCTCTTTTCGGTTTGAGTTTGTTTGTATTTACTGGACTTGCTTCAAATTTAGTTTCGCTTTTGTTCTATGCACAAGCCATCCAAAGTCCTTCACAAGTATTTTCAACATCTGATTATCTTTGTTAACACCCTAAAATATGCCTGAAGACATGGACTACTCACATAATTGATGGACATAAGAAAACAATTAAGCAAGCATTCTCCATGATTCAATTTGTCATACTCTTAGATACTTTCTTTGTGAGAATACCTAGACTAAGACATTTCATATTCCTCATACACAAACGTTGTTTTCAATCGACTTTCTTGTAATCTGGGGAAGTGTAAAAGGTTGAAAATGTTACTGGATAAATAGTACTTTGGGTTTTTGCCTGGAAAAGCGAGTATAGAGAAAACTTAAAGCCAAAAGTGGTTGTCTTTTAATAATACTTGCATTTTTGTGAGTTTTAGTGAAACTTGGTGGTGATACCAAGAACTGGACGTAGTCTCAATGGTTAAGATAAACATATACAACCATTTTTTGTTTTTCTTCTATGCTTTGTTCTCACTCAGATTTCAAACTTTTTTTATTAATCTTGATTTTCATATTTGCTCCTACTAAAATATGTTTTCTCTGTTATGATATCAATGTCCTAAATTGCACATTTCTAGGAATGTGACTTTCTTTTATAACCAACATTATCTCCTTGTTTTTCTTCTGATTCTCCTAGTCGTGAGATGATCATGTTATATCTCTTCGTTATGTTAGCTCTGAACTTCAGCATCTAAATATCTTTACCAAAGTTGTTCGATTTCTCTGTCATTAGTTTCTACTTAAGAAATTGATGCTACTCAATTAGTCTCATCAATTTGAGGGGTTGTTAAGTAGGGATCTGTTATTGTTTTTACTTTTATTTGATTTATAGAATCTGCCTAATAATTGTATATATTACTAGAATTCTTTTTTAGCTTATACAAAAAAGGAATTTCATTAATTTGTCATAAAGGGTTGTAATTGAGAATGAGGCCAATCGACTAGAAATTCTTGATAGAGCTTATACATACTTCTATTGCATGAGGATGGAAGCAGATATGAAGATGTTGGCCATGGAGCTACAATGTTGTCATTAAGGTCACAAATGAATCCAATCCCTGAAGTTCCATCAAATACTGCATTTGATGGCAAACTCGGCAAAAGGCAGCCAGATTCTGCATGAAAACACAAAACCAAGATGATGGAGTGAAATTTAAACTTAATAAAAAATATCATATTTTTTATGAATGACAGGAACAAGAAAAAAATAGAAATTTTGGAAAAGAAATTTATCGATAAAAGATTAATACCTTGCAATCCAACTGATTGATCCAAGGGAAAACCCATCAATAGTTGTCAGCATAACAAAACAAGCGTCAGTATCAGAACTTGCAGAAAGGGGAAAATAACAGTTTCTAAGCAATTGAAATATAACAATGCCAACCTTGAAGAGAAAAGTCCTTCAGGCTTATATGACAAAGACTATAAACGTCCTTGGAGACATTTGCATTCTGCAATTTCTTTCCAAGTGATGCAGCACATTTCAAGGCCTGCAGATTGGTTACAAAGCTCTGTTCTTGCAAATAGGACACATAACTTTTGATGGCTTTGCAGCAAGCTGTTTGGTTATGTATGAGATTGCCGCATTCTTTCACAACACTTGAGACACTTGGAAAAACCAATGGGCATACTGAGTGATGTAATATAACAACATTGAACACTGTAAGATGTATGCTTTTACATTCCAACAAATTAGACAAAACTGTAATAATCAAATATAAGGAGACCGTTTTTGTTTTTCTCTCCATGCTCACCTTTGTTTAGGTTGCAATTTGACAGTCCTCTAAAAACACTATTTGCAGTGGATGGATCAAGTTTACTAGCCAGCCAACGTACAACAATATTCTTGCAATCATTGATCCTAGCTACTGGCCCAGGCATGCTATGGTTTCCATCTGAAGTAGACAAATCATTTAAGGCAATTTTTCTAGCAGCATAGTCTATGGCATTTTGGCAAACTTGATCACAACACTCATTTACAGGATCAATTTTTCTACAAGCAGTCAGTAGTCTCGAAGTATCTACAACACTCTCAAATTCATCCACGGATACAACGGGACAAGAGGCCTCAGTGAGATTTGTTGGGTTGACTGAACATATTTTTCTAAGATTCTCATTTGCTCCTTGACCGACGAGGACCTTCTGAACATCAGAGAGGCAGTGACTAGCATGAGTTGCGTTCAGAGCTAGCACCCCAGAGTATTTGCTCGACTGTCCTATGAGGGTCACCAGCATGGCATCAAATTGAGGACAACATACAACATTTGCCAAATATGGAGCAAAGGATGTCCAGCAATCAGTAGCAGTTGTGGTCATTATATCTTGAGCAGAAGAGAAATTCAATGAACAAAGGCCTGGAAGCAAAAAGGAATCCTTGGTCATCTCGGTAACCAAAAAGTTAGTAATTCAAAGGACTTTAAGATGAGCATACGTATTAAGGAAGCACATGCAACAGCATGTTCAAGAAAAAATGAAGTGGTTTCACTATTTGTTTGCAAGATGCCATTTGTAATCCTACTCATCGTGGTAGATTTATATCACATGATGAAGCTAGGAATAATTGTAGAATTACCTCTTAATATACACAAAACCAAATCTATCAAAAGAATGAAGGATTTGATAGCATTTCTGACATAACTTTGTCACAAGAGACTAGCTGCTTTATTTTCCCATACATGTTTCCTAAGCAACCAATAGCTCTTCCATCAATATTGTCCATTGAAACCACTCCAAATAACCACCCTTTTGCTGAATTATTTCTAGATATAATCATAAAAGCTAATTTTTCAGGAATTTTAGACCAAGCTTCTGATAAAATTTTATTTTTGGCTAGTCCAGCACCAACTCTCTGATATATTTCATGCGTTGGTGGGTCTTTGTGATCCTTGATGACCTATGTTGTGTTGAGTGGAAATCTATGTGAAAATTAGTTGTCACTGTTGCGCTGCATCTCACCCCCACTCAAAAAATTTACAACAACCTGATCTTCCCACATCACAGATTGAACCCACATGAACACAACACATTGAACTCACCCATTACCATAGCACTGCCATGTACATCACTGAAGAGGACAAGCTAACATGTTACTTACAAGAACCATATATATCACCAATGCCACTGAATCTACCCAGAAAAAATGGCACCAGTCTTCAGGTACAAACCCATATTGTTGCACCTTACCATAGCCATAATTTCAAAGTGCATCCTTCATGTCTATTTTGTAATTTACCAGGTAATTTATTCTCGTTGACTGGAGTATTTGACACCATTTCAATCTACATTGGGTCTTGGCCTTCCTTCCCTAAGATTAAAATCTTGGCTATGGCCCTGCTCCCCACTATTCACCAATGTTATATACATTAATAAAAGAAAACATCTTACTAATTTCTAGGATTAGTTTCCCTATTTTTCATATCTCTTAGGCTTACCCTATTTCCTTATCTTATCATGTTCTATTTCCCTAATTAGTTTAGATTATGGTCAGCATCAATAAAAATTTATTGGTATAGGTTTTATAAGCATCTCGTCAATACATTATAATCTGCAACACATCTCGGTTAATATTAATTTAGTGTTTCATTCTCCTTTATCCCAATTCCTCCCTTTATAACTTAAACCCCTTACTTTCAACAACCAGCAACTACAATATGCCAAAGGGTAAGCAGAAATTGTGTAAACGAGAACTGAGCAAACAAAAGAATCATAATGTAAGGTCTCACTGACAGACTTAAAAGGAAAAAAAAAAAAAACCATACCTGATAACTTGGGCACAGAATTATTTGTGAAAGGTCTCAATGGGGAAGGAGCTATAAGAGGAATAAAGGGTTGTGGCTGTGTACTTGGAGGGAAAGCAGGAGGCAACGCATCAACTTTAGTAGTGATTGGAGAGCCCTGAGACTTGTTAACAACTGCCAACATTATCAGCAATTTTCAGTTTAAGGAATTCTATTTCTACAAGAAAACATTTCTAGAAGAAACTGAAAAACTCCAGCATTTCCTAAGGCCTCAAAATAAGTAAACACGCATTCATCATTAAGATATCAGACACACTGCATTATTTATCAACTACATGCAGAAACGTTACAAATTATGTTAGTTTGGACAACATATTCAGCCCTTTGGCTACTATTTCTGGTACCTCATTGGCCTTCTACAATGCACAAAGAACAGTCTCATAAAATTGTATCAAGCTTAACCTTTTTCATTATGGTTTGTACCCAAAGTACACAACATCAATAATACACATTATTCTACCTGAGATGAAGCACAATTCCACAGCTTATGGCAAATTCACTATCATATCTAACGGAAAATTCAGTGACCCAGTCATCAAGATGCAAACTTGAAAAGCTTAGCGACAATTTAATCATTCAAGACTGAAATTCGCAATTAAGGGTCATGCATGTATCTGCAATAAATAAAACTCACCTAAAAGAAAAACAAGAAGAAAGAGAGTAATTTGAAGAAGGGAAGTGGGAGAGAGTAAGCCCTTCATAGTTGCAGCTTGTCAGCAACCAAGGCAATGAACAATCCCAAAGTGAACATTAAGAAGTTGCTCCCAAAGTGAACAAAAAAACTTGAATGCAAAGAGAGAAAATCGAAGAGAATGATGCAAAAAGAAACCCCTTTTTCGTTGTTTTCAGTGACTCAGTCACTCACACAATGGAGTTCAGAAAAGAGAGAGAAAGAGATGGCATTGCCACTTGCAGATGCCAGGCATGTGTATCAGGGATGATCACGTGAGGAGCACGTGATGGATTGAATGCCATGTGAAGAGGTAGCTTGGTTAGTTAATCCCATGTTACCTGCTGTCCCAGCACCCATCCACAAGCAATTTCAACCGTCCGATGCTTGTTAGATCAATCATGCACCGTTCGATTCAAGCAGCCATACCCTATCCAATTAACTTGTCTTTCTATTCAGTGCAAGTAATCATAAATAACAAATTAAAGTATATTTTATATTATCAATACATTATCGATAACAGTATTTTGCATTCCAATATTACGATTTCGGCTATTTTGATATTAAAAGAATATTTTAGTTAGCATGCTTTACTTGTGTTTAAATTCTTGATTATTATTGAATAATCATTACTATGTTAATTAAAATAGAAAAAATATTTTACACAATTTTAAATTCGAACCTTATAAATAAAAATATTGAATATAAAATAGCATTTGATTAAAAGTGTAAGTTAAATCTTTAGACAATAATCATATGAATATTTTATATTTAAAATAGTTTTTGTAAAATGTACGTACTTTTATCGCACTGATTTATAGGAAAAACTTTTGCAAGTATTATTTGTTCATTAATATAAGAGACTTTTTAATTTGAAGTGCATGAATCAAATAAATAAGATTTTTTTATATATATATATATATATATATATATATATATATATATATATAAAATCATATTTAATGCATTTATTTATATTGAATTTACAGTAAGAAAAAACTTAGTTTAAATCAATAATTGTACAAGATTTTAGAAAAATATAAAAATCTTAAGACGCGATCGAGATGCGAATTTGATTAGTTATATACACAATGATTGAGTAGATAAGACTTAAAATTGGTTTATTTGCAACCTTTATGAAAACAGTGAAAAAGAAAAACACTGTATAATGGACCCATTAATCATTTTGATTCCAGATAATTTCCACCCTATGGACATGCATACACACAGTACTAAAAATGGTAAAACAAAAGTATAATATTAATTAAAAACGTAATATTGTACAAATAATAAATACAATTTGACTCGTTTCTTCTTAAAATGATATTGGAATGATAGAAATTGAGAGTTTGGAAAAGATGGTATTTTTGTGGGCAACATTAATTAGTGGGATATGTATATGAATTAGGTTTGAGTTATCCGATGTGAAAAGATGTCCCATTATGTTACTATTTGTGCACGTAAAAGACCCTTAAAAAATCAACAACTCAAATACTAAATGGGACCAAATACACTGATTCAACAATAAATATATGCATGTCTTCTGCTACAACCATGCTCACGTTACATTTCTTTACCTTATCCTTATGCCCACATTCATTGTAGCTAGTTAACCATCATAGATATTTTTGAACATGCATGTGAATAAGAGATTCTACAACTTAACCTTGAATCCACCTCCCATGTGATGTTGTAATTCTCATAATCTTTTGAAAGATTATTCAATATTCTAGATTCTTGAAAATAAGAGTGACTAAGATTATATTAGAGACTAAAGTACATGAATTATAGGTTGATACATACCCAAATTCACGCCAAAAGATAATCAAACAATACCTTTTCTTCGTCATTTTTTGGTCTCTAATTGACTTTGTGATGGCTGGAATTGAAAACATGGTTGAGGTCAACATATATACTGGCATCAACTTTAGTGTGGGGGACAACACAATCATATTTGTATCCCATGTTGTTTTTTGGTGCTACAATTTACTCTCTCTATTATTTCTTCTTAAATCATTAGTTTTCGATTTCTACCACAAACAACCTTATTTTCTCTATGTAATAAATCAAATGGTTCCAAATAATTGTTAGATATATTAAAAATCTTATAACATAAGTTTGCAAGGCAATGATTACACCTAAATATATATACATCTTGAACATGAAACTAAAAATATGATGAATTTAATAAACAACAAATTTAACTATGATAAACTTTGAATGATTTTAAATATTAAATTTTAAATTCAATTCAATTTTATTTTTGACGAATCTAGAATCTCCATCCTTTATCGTTGTGAATTTGTTAACAAAACGTGAATTTCACTAATGTGGAGTCTATAATGGATAAAAGAAATTATTTAAGTTTGAAGAAGAAAATAAAAGAAGAGTAATAGGAATATTCTGGTCTTATATTATAGATAAAAAATGAAAGGGATTAAATTAAGTAACTAGAGAGGTTCTAAAGTAGCAGTTGAAGATTAGCGCGTTTTGAGCAGTGATATGAGGGAATAAACGTCGATTATTATTAACACTTTAATTAGAATAATGCACTAATTAATGTAATTGACCAAATCTTACGTTGTATTGGGGCAAACGGGGCGTGATAAAAGTTCAAACGTTACTTTTCTTAGTAGAATGATTCCATTATCGTTATGAGTTAGAAATCTCAAAATGGGTTGGAATCCGCGAATCAATTTGGTTCATCACGGGTTTGGGTCGAATTGGATTGAAATTTTTTTATAAATTTCAATATAAATTTATTTTTGACCCGGCTCACCAATCCGCAGATAGAAGGGTCATCATATTTTTTTATTAAGTTGGACGTTACATGTGGGTCATGTTAGGTTGTTTTTTTTAGTCAACACATAAATAATTTGGATTTTTTTTATTTTGGTTTGTACGTGGATTGTATTAAAGTCTATTTAGATTTTGATTAGAATTATAATTTAGTTTTGACTTAAAAAAAATTATATATTTTTTTAATTTAGTGAATCCATGAGCCAACCCATTTAACCCATCAACCGTGGCTGGCCGGGCCGGATTCAAATTTTTTTGGCTTGCTTAAAAGTGAGCCGAATTAGGTTGGCTCATTAAATGATAACCTGTGGTGGGTCGAGCCGGATCGGACTAGGTTACCTGTTTTGACAGCTCTAACAGCAGTAATGTCGAGAGTTTAGCTTTTGTTTTTCTCTTTAGAGTAAAATAAATTAACTAAAATTATTTTAAATACGATTTTTAAAATAATTAAACTTGATGCTGTGAATCTATAAATTTTAATTTGGCATTTTAAATTTAAATTTTATTTTAGTGTTTCATTTTTTTAAATGCGTTTTTAATTCATAAATATTAAATTTACATTTTATAAAACCTATTTTGGGTATCAAAACTATATTTTTGTAAATAGAGAGATTAAAGTAATACTTTAAATTAGAAAATCTAAACGGGATTTATGTTAGATGCATTGTTAAACCAAATGATTATTATAAATTGTTGTCAACTTTATCATGGGTTGGCAATCTTTTATTGCCTCTAACAAACTATGATTATTATTTGTGGCATACTACAGGGATAAAATAATCGTGTTCGACAATAAAACTCTTATAAATAATAAACTAAAATCAATTAAAATCACACCCAATTTAAAATCAATAAATTATATTTAGTAACTCCTCAGATTAAATATATAGAATTAAAAAATCTTTTGTTACGTTTGAAATTAACTCATTGAAATTTGTACCTATACCTAATATTTAATAAGAATGTAACTTCACTAATCTTAATCACCAAGAAATTTAAACATATTAAAAATTTAGCATGTTATTATAGTTATTTTAAAAATAGTACAATAATAATAAAATCAAATTAAGATATTCATTAAACATTAATCAATCAAAAATTGGTGAAATATGTTTTTGTCCCTTAACTATTAGTGAAAATTTAAATTAGTCTATCTTCAAAACTTTGGACCAATTTAGTCTCTCATCTTTACAAATTAGGTGAATTTACTCCTTTTAACATAATTTTGTCAAGTGTATTTGATGTTTTAAACGCGTTTTTCAGCTAACATCGAAGAAAAAATGAGTTAAACGATCTAAACAACTTAAATACTATCATGATGTGTTTGAAATGTCAACTAAATTTTAAACAAAACGTGGTTAAAAGAACTAAACACACATATTTTTTAAGTTAGGAGAATAAATTAGTTCAAATTTGAAAGAGGGACTATTTCTAATTTTAACTGAAAGTTAGGGACAAAAAACATATTTAATTCGTAAAAAATATATATATTTAAATTTTTTTTATATATTTCAAATTTCAACATGGAAATACCAATTTAATTAACCCACTTAATATGTAACTCAAATGATTTCCAAAGCTTTTATTTTTATTCAAACAAGAGTTATGCTTAATTAATATGATATATAGACGCGTCTCCGCCATTAAAATATTAATCTCTATATCATGAAAGAAATGAAAAAGCATGCACACATAATTCACAGTGATGATGACGAAAAGAAGCAAGAGAATCTCACTTTTTTTTATCTCCATCACACGGCGCAACAAACGGATACCCCATGTGCTTTTCTCTCTATTTATACCTCACTTTTCATACCCTATCTCCCATCTTTTCTTCTTCTCCAACTTCAATTTTTTTTTTCAACACTAAAAACATCATTGACATGGGAAACTGTTTGAGGAAAAGCAAGATATCAGCACAGGTTCATGAGAAGGTAAAGGTAGTTCCAACAATGTCCAAGTTGGAAGCAGCAGAGATGGAAGAAAGGATGAAGAAGAAGGTGAGGTTGATGGTGAAAAATGGTGGAAGTTGTAAAAGTGGGGGTTTGAGGATTAGGGTTGTGATGAGTCAGGAAGAGTTGAAGAAGATGCTGAGTCAGCAGCAGAGTACTTCAATGGAGCAATTGCTGCATGCTGTGAAGTTGAGAGGTGGAAGAATTTCAGAAGTTGGTGATGATTGTTTTGATGATGATGAGAGAATCGGTTCTTGGAAGCCATCTTTAGACAGTATTCCAGAAGATTCATATTCATCGGTTTGAAGTAGTGTTTTTGGTTAGAAATCTCAACAATCTGTAAACAATGACACTTCTTTTGTTATATTTTGATGTATTCAACATCAATGATGTGTAGTTTCAATGTTAGTGTTACTTAGAGATTAGAAATTCAGTTTATAATAGCTTGTGATTTTGATGGCTTTGTTCGTGAAAACGATAACTTTTGTTCATTAAGAAATATGAACTAACTATATTATAAAATTTTCTATTTTTAAGATTTTTTTTTTTATTAAACATATTTATAACTATTATAATTTTTTGTTTGGAAATATATATAATTAAAACCTAAAGACTATAGATAAAGATATTCTGGTCATATTAATTACAAGTAAAATTGAGTAGTTGGTAATTTAATAATAATCAACCATAAGTACTCAACAGTAACTATTACAATAAATTTCATATTAAAATTTTGAATTCCAAAAACTATGAGCATATTCATATTTATACATTATTTATATTGGTCTTCCTCTTAGGCTCACTAATAGAAAAGTTATATTAATATTTAGATATTTGTTGAGTGATGATAAATTAAATAAGAATAATTAAAAAATAAACATATGATTAAGATCCCTGCTTTTAATGGTATGTTAATTTTCTAATTATTCTCATAATGGAATCCTTTTATTTACGGTACAATTTTTTTAAAGTTGTTTTAATATAATTATATTTTTCACATATAAGTTTAAAGAATTTATTTTTTATAAATCTAGATTATTTTTTAAATTTTTTAAAAATGTTAACCCACATGTTTTTTTCCGCTATAAGGTTGTAATGTTTTTTATAAGATTTTGATGGAAACGAAAATCCTTTTATGATAAGATATTTCCAAAATGTTCAAAATAGCAATAAGTTCAAAATGAGAAAATTACAAAATAATCACTCTTAAATTATATTGGAAATAAATGAAATTCTTAAGCTTGTAAATAGAAATTGATAAAACCAATTTATTAGAAATGACTATTGAATAAACAAAACACCCAAACGTTCTTGAAAATTCATGATATAAGAAAATATAGAAGTTGATGGAAAATGTAAAGTTTAACAATAGAAAAGGACGAATTAAACATAACGACTTACCATTTCCAAAAGATAAAATAATATATATCTCAATTAATGTTTTATTAAGATATTGTAAAATGGAGAAAACTATGATACTAAATTACTATTTATTCTTAAAAATTTAGAATAAAAAAAGTATATTGTTTTGTTTTGTAACTTATTTTATGTAATTGACATTACATGAAAGAACTGAAAAATGCAAAAAAGTTTGTTATAAATTCAAAAAATCATCCACGTATTCAAAAGTAGATTTGATAGAATTATGAAGAAAATTATTAATAAAATAATTACAAGAGCAAATTATTAAAAAAATAAATATTGAAAAAATCCCAATAAATATAATTATAGTTAGTCAAGTATATTTTTAAAAATAGTTTTATTTTTCATGGGGACCGAATGAAAAAATGTATAAAAATTAATGAGATTTCTTTTAGTTTGATCGAAATGTTTGTCAAATTTAATTCGATAAATGCATTAACATGTTAAACCTATAAAGAAAATAATGACATTTGTGCTAATTACTTATACAATTAATGAACATATAGAACTGTTTGTCACCTAAATAAAATAATAATAATAATAATAATAATAATAATAAAAAGTATAAAAGTATAAAATAATTTTTTATTATTACTAATTATACCTTTCATGTAATTCATCCGGAATAAATTGCTGTTATTAAGAGATGTGCTGATACATTGAATTCTTCAAAACAGAGATAAACTTTTTAGAGTTGTGAAGATTCTAAATTAAAAAAGGAAAGTTTTTTGGACTTGAAAATTGTGCACTTTATTAGGAATACATATTTGATATGATATTTTGTTTGTTGTTATTTTATTAATATATTTTATTAGAACCGTTCAAGAATTAAGAAGGCGTGAAACAAATTTAAAAATGAGATTTTTTTATTTAATAAAAAAATAATTTATATTAAAATATATTATAATTTTATTTTAAAATTATGTTTTGAAATTTTTTTTTTATAAAATTATCTATTAAATCAATACTAAAAGAATTTTTTTAGAAATTTCTTTTAGATCTACAAGATTTCTACTGGCTAGGACCTTAAATCAACTTTGATTTATCGTGAAAAAGTATATGTATATAGATATTTTTAATAGACGATTTAAAACAATTATTAGTTATTTAACAAATTATAGGAAAAAATAAATTAACTTTGACTTTGCCTTATTAAAAGAAATATTTGTTGAATTGGAAAGAGATTTACATCTCATGAAAAAAAAATACATTTTGCTGGAACTCACGTCTTGATGAAAATTTTAAGGGTTAAATATATTTTTATCCCTTAACTTTTACGTAGTGTTTTTTTTTGTGATTAGTATAATGCAAGGTTATTTGAGAGAGTAGATTTTGTACTAGAGTGCGTTCCTTTTGAACGATTTACGCAGATGTGAAAGGATTTGGGAATGGATGAATTAATCCATCCCCGCAAAAGTGCGCTGATAGTCTTATTATGTGAGGCACATTACCAAAATAGCCTTGTGTTATAACGTTTCCCATGCAAAAACAATTTTAATATATTTTTTAATTTGTATGAATTAATTATAATTATTTTTATAACATCAAATTACAAAATCATTCTCTTTTTTCATCAAGGGTATTTTGGTAACTTCCTAATTCTATCTATGTTTACAATTAATTTTATCTATCACATCAATCAAATCTCTCACTAACTTTCGTAAAACTTATCTCCAAATTCACTCACTTTACTCTCTAAATCCAGTCAAAAACCACAAAAATCCATTCATCCAAATCTACACAAATTCATCTTCACACTCTCCCCCATATCCACCTTCCAAAGGAACACACCCTTAGTGAAAATTAAAATTAGTCTCTCTTCGAAACTTTGACCCAATTTAGTCTTTCAACTTCAAAATTGTGTGGATTTAGTCCTTTTAACCCAATTTTGTTAAGTTTATTTGACATTTCAAATGAGTTTCACAGTAGTTTCTTAGGTAATATTGAAGCAAAAATGTGTCAAATGGTATAAACATCTCAAATATTATCATAATATGCATTTCAAACTTTAAATAAACTTAACAAAATTTGCTTGAAAGGACTAAATTCACGTCGTTCTAACGTTGGGGGACTAAATTTGGCTAAAGTTTCGAGAAGGGACTAATTACAATTTTTAACCCAAATTATAAGGCTTAAATACCTTTTTGGTCCTCATTTTCGTAGTGTTTGTTGCAGATGGTCCTCATTTTGACAGAATGTTTAAAATGGTCATCATTTTCACAATTCGTGTTTTATTTGGTCCTTTTCTGTAACGTCGTTTAAATCATTAACGGAGCATTGTACAGCTGGCACGGTTTTGTATTAGGGTGTGTTACGTGTACTGTACATATGACTAATTAATGTTAATCTTTCAATTTAGGGGAAATTTTGCAATTTGGAAAATTTCTTCATCTTCATCTTTCTTGAGCTCGGATTTGCAAATGAAGCAGCTAATACTTGTCATTTCATCATTGGATTGTAGTTGCGCTCTTCATTTCAATTTTCTAGTTAATAATCATCAACGAGATAAGTGGGTTTAAGGTTCTCTGGGTTGTGTTTGCTCGTGGGTTAGGGTTTTCATAATTCTATTTTGGGGTTTGTTTGTCTTTCGATTGTTGTGATGTTTTGCATGGTTTCTAAATTACTTCCATGATTTTGTGTAGTTTGTGTCTATAGGTGGGGTTCAGTGGGGTATTATTTTAGTTGGTTTGTTTTGTCGGTTGTCAGTGTTGGTGTAATGGTCCTCATTATTTTATTTGTAATAGATTGTAGCAGTGGTCCCTCATTGCGTTAAAGTAGGCTTAATAATACATCAATGTCAATGTTGAGGACTTCATACCAATCTGCTTCAGGAGATCCACCTACGAAGAAATATATCAATTCATCATCTGTCCAGTCAATGGTGAAGTCTTATGGGAAAGAACTCCCTACCTTGACGCCCATCCACCACATAAGAGGATCTTATTAGGAAGACCCAAAAAAAAAAGGTTGAAAGAGTGGGAGTTGAGAAAATATAACACACAAATCAGGAAAGGAGGTCATAGAAAAAAATGTAGCATATGTCGTCAGATTGGACATAACAGGAACAATTGCCCAAATAAGCCTATGGATGAGCAGACTACAACACCTGTTGAGACTGCACCAGATTCCCAAACTGTTGAGAATGCATCAACTGCCTGAAACTGCTGAGAATGCACCAACTACTGAAACTCAAACAACTCAACCACCAAGGAAAGAAGTGGAGAGTCAAGCAACACCACTACCAACACCAGAAGAACCATCTCAGCAGTTTAGGATGAACTTACATATTAGGAGGAGGTCATGATAGCAGCTACAAACGTCTTAGTTATTTTTTGGAATTTCTGATGTAGAATTCATTATTGATGTACTGCATTTTGACTTTCCTTAAACTTCGTTCAATTTCACTTTTGCCAAACTTTGATGTAGTGCATTTTGATGAGGATGAATTAATGTTATGAATTTAACTTCTTCCAGACTTAGATCAATTTAATTTTTCCCAAGCTTAGACCAATATCACTTACTTCAATACTCAGATTAAGATCTCATTTTGAACATGTTGGGACTAATATCAACATAATCAAACTAATTCATTTCTTCATTTAACAATAGTACAAAACAGATTGGATTTTAAAAGATTACACACAATAACAACAGTATGAATAATACAATAACAACACAAGTGAACCCTATTACTAATTGCAACCTCTTCTCAGCAACCTTCAATGACTTCTTCAATGAAATCCTTTTCATCAACACCACCATTTGAAAAAGTTGCAGCCCACATTATTGGAACCACCACTCTGTAAATCAATAAACCAAAAATTAAAACCAATTTATTATTAACACAAAAATAAGAACAGATTGTACCCAAAATTTTCTACCAATATTCTTTGGAGTTCTTGTCATCCTCAAAGTTGTCATCTCTCCGCAGCTACAAATCGGGGTTAATCCATTTCTCGTTGAACCACTAACAGTACACGAAGTGATACAACACGGTTGCCTCCAACGATTACAACCAGAGGTAAAGGAAGAAGATTGAGATCGTAACATACCTATATAATGGGATTGCAGGAAGAAGATTGCAGCAACACCAATTGGGAATGGAGGAACAAAATTGCCAAAACTCACCAACTATCCAAACATTCCTTACCAAAATCCTAGCTAACTTATTTATCCTCAAATATCTAATTACCATACTTGTACAGTACACGTAACACACCCTAATACAAACCGTGCCACCTGTACAATGCTCGGTTAATGATTTAAACGGCGTTACAGAAAAGGACCAAATAAAACACGAATTGCGAAAATGAGGATCATTTTAAACATTCGGTAAAAATGAGGACCATTTTAAACATTCTATCAAAATAATGATCATCCGCAACAAACACTATGAAAATGAGGACCAAAAATATATTTAAGCCCAAATTATAATTATGAAATCACACGTAAAGTTTATTTTTTTGCATAATAGATCTATCTATATCTTCCAATATATCAAACTGCTTTTTAATTTTAATTTATAAACATTTAAACTTTTAGAAAAAGATATTTGACAAATCTTGAAAGAAAAAAAATTGGTGAACATTAAAACATTCATGAAAATATTAAAAGATGAAGTTAACACTGCAACAGAAATTTTAAACTACATATAAAAGGATTATATTCGTTTTCAAATACATGTTATGAAATATTATTAACAATACTTATAATGTTTGTTATTCAAAGAATTGAATTGTTTATTTATTGAGAGTAAACTATTATAGTTACTAAATTATAAAATATTAAATAAATTATTTTTCAAATTAAAAAAAAATATCAATATAAAAATAAAAATCAATATTTTGTTAAATATTCCTCTATATTTGTTTTTTAAATTTTAGTATTTACTACTGTACAAAAGTTTTGTCTTAATGAAGATATAACTTTTTTACTAAAAAATCTAATCAAATATTAGGATTCGAGATCATTACCCTTCCTACTTTTAATAATGAGAAAATTTATAAACTCTAGACCAATTTTACATATGCTCAGATTTATATAAATTGTCGGTATAATTTCTTATTTTAGGTCATTTATTTGTAATTTTTAGGGTTAATTTTGTATGAATATATGTTACACCTTTTGTAATATTTTATACACACTCAATAATACACAAATTTTTTTTTATATATTTTTTGATATTGTGTAAAACAAAAAAAGAAGAAGTTGATAATATATTATTTTGTATATATATATATATATATATATATATATATATATATATATATATATATATATATATAAAACCCTAAAAACTACATGTGTCTTTCCTAACATAAATAATGTCCTAACTACATCTTCCATTCCTATCAACAAACAGGCTTTGAATGATTATGCAAAAATGATAAAAACCAATTTTTTTAGAAGTTTAAAAAAAAGTGATAAACTTCAATTAATGTAGGTTTTAAAATTATGTTGTAATAGGTAGATGCTGGTGTTGAAAAACTCATCTACTAATAAAAAGATCACACCTTAGTTGGTAACATAAGAACACTACTAATAGGAGCAAACAAAAAAGAATGTCATTTTCCACCATATGAGGAAACCATTAACCTAATATCTGTTTTCTGTGTAGTGAAATTGGAAACAGACTTTGGTTACATTTAATAGTGCATTCAGAGTTCACATCAAACTTAATTATGTTCAATAAAACCAAGCATTGATGGAAAAGGTACTATCGTTTCCAGTTATGTCCATAGTTAATAGCATTTATGATTTTCTTTGAGTGAGTTTCTTTGTATAATAACATTTACAAAATAATAAAGGAAAATTTAAATATTTTTTCATCAGTTAAAATTAATTTATAATTTTCTATAAAATTATCTAATTTTTTATTTTGGTTTATACATAAATTAATTTCATTTTTTTTGTAAATTATTATAAAAAGTTCGTCCAAAATATATGGTTAGGAAATGATGGGTCTGAACGAGATGATGGAGAATGTTGGGACAGAGTTATATAGTTTTGGTTGATTTGCTACCACATCCTACTCATATCAACTTGCCAATTCTTATTATTACCTCCCATCTTAAATAATCTACCACCTTTTATTATAATTTTTTTCAAAAATACCCTTCTAAATAAATTTGTTTCCATGTATTATTAACAACCGAAAGACGATTTTAGGCATTGCCCTGCAATGTGCAATGTGGATGATGCTATTCCTAAAACAAATTATGAGAATAAAAAGAACCCAACGATCGAAGCAAGATAGATGTTATGTTGCACTGCTAGTAAATGTAATGTTTATCCACCACAGACCAAAGGCTGATTTGTTTAGTTTTTATCGGGGATAAACACAAATAGTCTGGTTACGCTAAAGGTTTTTTGGACAAAATTATGTATGAATGTGGTTTCTTGTTACGCATCTTAGAATATATTTTTTTTTTTGGATTTTTTAGGTTATAAGAATTTTATGTAAAAGGGTGGGTTCTCTATTAATTTTATTTTTTGTTGATAAAAAAATGTATTACATGCGATGTCTATCATAATCACAAGAGATTCTAATTTTGTTTTCTGAATCAATTCAGGATTGATCTTAATTTTTGTATTTGTTGCCTCATGTCGTTACTTTAACTTTGTTTGAAAAAGTCATTTTAAAAGAATAATTTATTTTTTAAAGAATTTAAAATATTTTGCAATGAAATATGTTGTCTAGGTAAGAAATTTTAAAAGAAATTGAAATTTTAAAATTTAATTAGATAAAAAAAAGAATTTTAAATTCTACCTAATAAGTAAGAATTTAAAATTTTGTTATTCTTAAATTCATATTTCAGTCTTTGTAGTCAGGATCGATCTGGGTTAAGTTGATTCGGTTCGACCTACCTGGGTCAATTAGGCTTAACTTGAAGTGGGATTGATCCAACTTTGTGTTGCCATGTTCTTGACCCAATGTCTCAACGCAAACCAACTTGACCAAATATGACCTAATTCTTTTTTACCCGCATGGGCTTAGCCAGATCTAAACCTAATTGAACAAAACTCGACATAGGTCGTGATCCCACCTTGACTTGACTTAACTTGAAAGGGATAGGCTTGGCTAGACCGACCAAGGCCGACTCAACTCGATCAAGTCTGGACCAACTTTGTTCAACATGGACCTAGGCTGACAGGGCTTGACATAGGATGGGGCAGACTTGGCTCAACCTAGTTCAAGGCTGACTCAATTTGACCTAGGCTTAGCTTACCTAGTCTTGATAGAGTTAGGCTTGACCTGGTCTTTATAGTACTAGGACCACCTGAGCCTAAACTAATTTGGCTAAACATGGGCCTACCCTAACTCAAATGAAGGTTGACCCGCCCTAACTCAACTCGACTTGGGTCTAGGCTAGCTCAACTCGACTTAAACTAACTTGACTCAACTTAGCTTGTTTGGACCAACTCAATTTAATCGAGTCTAAACTGACTTGGTTCAACTTAGGTCTAACCAGACTTAGCTAAAACTAGCTTGACATGGTATTGATCGGGCTAGGACCAACCTTGTCTTGATCAATCAAGGATTGACCTGAGCCTAGCCCAATTCGATTGAAAGTGGGTTGATCTCGACTTAGATGAATGTGGACCCACTCCGACTCAACTAAGTGTTGCGTTGTCTTGATTTCGTTGGACCTTAATCAACTTAGTTTGACTTAGACCCTAACTAACTTAGTTTCACTTGAATTCGAGCCAACTCAGCTCGACCAACTTGCCTTAACGTAACATGAAATAACTCTACTTGACCTAGGTGCAATCAATTGAGCTCAATCAAGATTGGGCTTACTTGACTCAAGTTGCATGTAAACTAACTCGACTCGACTTGGCTTAATTTTGACCAAAGACTCGATCTTGGATTAACAAAACCTAGTACTATCTTACATGAGTTTGACCCAACCTAACATTTCATAATCTGAAAAATAATCTTATTTAACAAAAAATGAATTTTTTTTTGCAAAGATAAAAAAAAAAAACTCTTGAAGAATTTTGGAAAAAGATTAATATTGACTATAAAAGATAATTAATATTGATATTTTTAAATTTTGAACAATTGTTTAATATATAAATCATTTTTAAATGTAATGGTAATTAAAATATAATACTTTATCTAAAAGAAATTAAAATTTACTTGTATATATATCCCCAATCCTGCTATCAGTACTCTTTGTTGACACAGTACCATGACTTTTGGGCTTTTATTTTTTGCCGTTCGTCTCTCATAATTAAAATCAAGTGATCTTGGGTTAGTCCAAAATTATACCATTAATTAAGAAATCAATCGTTGATACTGTTATAAAAGTAATATTACCATTACGATACATTTTGTATATTTCGTACAGGTGGTGTTGATGATTTAGGCCACTTTGACAAGTATTTCCAATTTGTAATGCTTGCCACGAATAAATTATACATTCACATTACATTACCCCTTCGCCCACCTTTATTATTATTTTTTTAATTTACACACATCCGACTTTAACTTTTACATCTAGTTTAATTATGTATAGAAGGGTTTAAGGAAAGTTTAATGATATATAAAACGGGTTATAAGAGCTATCCGTCAGTGTAACTCATTCAGTGTGTGACAGAGAATAATTAAAGAATTTAGAAACAAGTCTATTTAGAAGACGGTATTACAAAAGGGAGGTATATATAACAAGTTACTTGATGTTCGAGAAAAAAAAATGGACCCGTAGCGATCCATTAGATTTATTACGAAAAGAGAAAAATGCAAATAGTAAATGGGATTCATTTTGACACGAATAATATAAAGATTTTACTTTAATATTTTTAAATTAAAAAGTTAATTATTTTTAAGTATACAACAATAACAGTTCGTCAATAGTATAAAAATACATATTTGAATAAACTTCATGGAAAAGAATTATTTCATAAATACAATGGTTGTGCAAAAATCCAGATCGTCCAACAGATGTGCCTATGTTACGGATGAACGAGTACATATTGCAAAATGTGCAACCAAATATTGTAGAAAATAATTACCTTTACTAGTTTTATTTCCGACCAACTCAAGTTGTAAATTCATTCTGAGTTTTATGCCGATTTATCTGTCAAACAATTCTTGCGGTTGAAAACCTGTGTCATCTCTCAGTAAAGTTTAGCAAGAATGATTTCAGTTAAACCTTTTTTGCGTTGTTAGTAAGAAAATTAAAGGAAGGGAATTCAATAACCAATAGATGCTAGTCCACCAACAATCTAAACACTGTTTAGTGTTAATGTATTGTGCAAAAACTATTACATAGGCAACCAATAAAAAATGTTACATTTGAGAAAAATACAAGATCATTGATATAATGTAGTTAATAGATCAATAAATAATTGATAAAAAATTATTCCAGGTTGACCAATAATATTGATTTAATTTTTAAGCATACAATTGCCCTAAATTATCAAAAGTGTGTTGCCACCGATAACTTAGCCTCTCTCATTAAGTGGTTTTGTTCCTTAACTAATCGTCATTGTTTTCAACAAGTTTGTTTAACTTTTTATTAGTGGTTTCTGTAAAGGACCTTAGTATTTTTATTTTTATTTTTTGTATAATTCTCTCCTAAATGACAATTGACTAGCAAAAGGCTCCTATTGAGCATGTTGGCGATCTCTTTCACAAATAGAGGGTGATATAATTCTTCGGGGCTACAACCCCTTATTTGCTCACAAATTTCAAGTCACCAGTGTGTCCATAACACGGCAGAGTAAAAAGTTGTGTAAAATAACTTTCATTCCTAAAAGCATTGCCTAACTAGCTACCTCGACTCCTAAGTTGAGAAACTAAGGTAGTAAAAATTGCGATCAATATTGCTACCTATTTTGCGAATCAGATGACGAGCTAGTAATGTTGTGGCCACATGATTTTGTGAGCTCCTTATGACTGACAAATGGAAGAATCCTCCAAGGTCGAATAAACAAAGTTCCACCTAAAAATACAACATGTTATACACTAACTCATGGTAAGAAAAAGAAAAGGAGTCTCCAAATATATATTTTTGAAAATCTAAATGACTAAACCCCGCAAACCCTGATAAGAGCGCCCGCTTGGGTCTTATAACTGAAACCATAAAAACCGAACATGAATCATATTACCTCAGGTTCAAAGGTACAGTTCAGGTGTCAGTTGTTGACTCGAATCATAAGCGTAAGTGACGAATTGCACTATACAGATGGTAGGTCACGGCTAAGGCAGAAATCTCCATGACAAGTAGGTTTAGTTTTGATGAATAAAATATGAACTGGTAGAAAGAGTCATAGGTGAGGCTAACCGAACCGATTTTTATATATATCATATAAAAAAGCAAAATGACACCAGCTAAGAAAGCTCCAGCAATTCTATTAAAAATTGAGAGAGTTGAAGAAAGTTGCGGCTGATAAAGAGGGAGATGAGGAGATAACGGACGAAAACCAGATGTGTTTGTCTCGCTCCTCTTACTTGGGACGTCACTCATGCAACGTTTATGACCAATCATTCCCAACGTGCCAGCTTCCATACTTCTCGCAAAACTTCTAGCAATCACAGTATTGGCTCCCTTATGAATGAAAATGTCATCAGCCAAATAGATTCAACTCAATGATAGATAACTTACAGTGTAGGAACTCACCGATAGTATTCGGTTGTGTGAAGCACAAACTCTGGTGCCATATCTAGCTCCAGACAGCACAGTGGTGTCCAGCCCCGAAGCTTTGTACATCTGACATAAAAGAACAATTCAACAGGAATGAGAAGCTAAATTAATGATTAATTTGCAAATCATATTGTCAGGCAAAATGGTATGCAACTGTTCAGCTTTTTTGTATTTGGGAAAAAACAAAGAAAATTATATTTAGGGCAAGATTAGACTCAGCATTTACATTGGCAAGTACGCCTTCCGCGTTCCTCAAAGTAAGAGGTACTAGTAACATTAAACCTAAAGACAACAAACAGTTCCCGGCTCCATTTGTCCTAGTCAAAGTATCAAGTTTTGCAATGCTAGCAATAGGAAATCATTGTAACTAATCCAAATAAGAAGACCCCGATAGTTGACACGTACATAGAAAAAAGGTTTGGAAATATCACGTATATCATATCACATGGGTTTCAGTCACTTAAATTCAAAGTAGAATGCTTAAGTTTAGATAGTCTAGAATGTCTAGCCCTGTTGAGGGGAAAAAATTTCTCCTTCCTTTTCTAGCTCTTAATTTCCTAAAAAATACAGCTTGATATTTAATGGCAACAATGTAATCTGAATACCACCACCAATAGAACAAAAAAAATACAATTTTTCCATAAAAATCAACATAAAAAGAAATCACAACCAAGTAGGTATCATGTACATGATTTAGCAAAAGATTATTTTGTCAATGACAGCAACAATCATAGTTATCAATCCACATAGCAGGGTATTGAGATAGTGGGTAGCAGGAAACTGCTACAACAAAGTTATCAATAATAGGCATAAAGAATCATATAATCATATTATACGTATAAAAATGCTCAAGAAATTTAAATGCTAAAAAATTTAAGATATAAGAAATTAGTTGAAAAGCAGAAGAGAACATTAACAACTAAAAACAATGAGGAAAGACATGTGAATTCCCACAGTCAAAATCTTGGAAATAGAATAAAGTGTCACTGAGCACTGTCACAAAGAACAACACATTGCTTCAGACGTCAGGGTTGGCAGAAAGCCAGCAAACAGTGTCAGTGGGTTGTTCACTCAGCCAAAGGGCTAATAAGATTCAAAGAGAACTAGGGTTTCACTTTGGACCGGTTGATTCAGTTAGTGGGATCGCTAAATGACACAGCTATGAATGACAAGAGGAGTTTTTCATCCCGTTTACAAGTTGCATCCACTATTAATGCCCTGAAAAGTTGAAAACATTATTTCAGCCATGATAGTAAGAGTCCAGTGATATTTCAGACACAGCAAGTTCGAATTAGTGCAAATTTCAGAAATAAAAAAACTAGTTATAACTACTCTCACAATATTTCAAAATTTGCCAAACCTCCCAAACAGTTTCATTGGTAACCAGGACTAGTTAGTTAACAACTAGCTCTATTCTAACTACAGCATACTACCATTTCACGGCCAGAACCAACTAGTCTTGTAAACAACTTCAGATCGTTTCAGCAACAAAGAACGAAGAAAAAAAGGGGGCAAAATTATCACACTTAATCAGATTAGTCAAATAAAAGTTGCATCAGCAACGACAGCTTCCCTCTTCCCTCGGCCTAGAGGGAGCAAAACCCAGATATACAAAACAAATGTAACTTAACGCAAGCAATGTCAAGTTAAAAGTACACAAAAAAAAAACATAATTCACTCCATCAAGAGTGGTCAGAATTCAAAATCTCAATAACAGTGACGGAAAAAAAACCGAGATATACGCATACCAACGAATTGATCGCATTAGAATCACAGCCAAGCTTATTTGCAAGAACATTGGGAAGACCAGTCAAGTTTCCGCCAGAAGCGTTTTCCTTCGCTGAAACGACATTAGCATCAAAGGAATGAAAAATCAGAAAAAGAAAACTAAACTCAGGCACCAGCGAGTACAAACAAAATTAAGGTCGCAGAGGAACAGGAATCACGAGATTCATCGAAATCAATGAAACGCGAGTTAAGAAAATGAAGCGGTGATGAGCTGCTTTCTATGTTTGCCGTTATTAATAAGAGAATAGACATGTTTGCGTTAATTGAAGGTGCGTGGTGATAGGAGCGGAAACAAAAAGGGAATGTGAAGGATGGATGAAAATAAGAGGCATTGAATAAGGAAATAGAAAGAGGAAAGTGAGAGAGAAGGTAGTTACCGAGAGGCGTGGAGGAGGTGTTGCGGTGGAAGAGATCGGTGAGGGGAGAGAGAGCTCCGATCTGATTGTGAGGGAGGCGATGGACGGCGCCGGAGAGGGAAGGGAAGGTTCTGGAAAGTGAAGAAGCGGAAGAAGAGAGAACCTTAGACTTCGTAGATCGGAGGACCCAAGACATCGTGCTCTGCTGATGAACTCTCGAAGATTGAAGGAACCAGGATTCGAGAGAAGAGAAATTGACTAGTGTGGAGTGGGAATTTGGGGGAGTGTGGAGACACAAAGCGTGAACTAGGGCTATGTGACACGTCACCGTTCTCCAGTACTTTAGATTGAAAATGCCATTGTTTGGTTGTCACTTTTGGTAATAAAGTTAGGGAAATGCTCATGTGACTAATTAAGTATAATTAACATATATAAAATTTGTAATTAGGTGTTATTAAATAAATTTAAACTTTGATAATAATTAAAATGTAGTTTTATTTTATTTAAAGAATTAATAATTAATAATTTATTTAATTTATAAAAGTAAAAATTAAAATAATTAAATGAAAAATAATGGTAATGTTATTGTAATATAATAAAATTATAATTCTGTTTTGGTTTAAAGAAATGTAATATAATAATATTTAAATTAAATTTAGAATTCTATGTAATAACTTTTGTAATAAAATTAAGGGTTAAATATGTTTTTGGTCCTTCAATTTTCACAAAAAATTCGAATTAGTACATCTTCGAAACTTTAGTCCAATCTAGTCTCCCAACTTCATAACTGTGTGAATTTAGTCATTTCAAACAAATTTTGTTAAGTTGATTTAACGTTTCAAACGCATCTCATGATAGCATTTGAGATGCTTACACCATGTGACACATTTTTGCTTCAATATTAGCTAAGAAACTATCATAAAACACATTTGAAACGTCAAATAAATTTAACAAAATTTAGGTTCAAAAGACTAAATCCATGCAATTTTGAAGTTGAAGGACTAAATTTGGCCAAAGTTTCAAAGAGAAACTAGTTTCAATTTTCACTAAAAATTGAAGGATAAAAACATATTTAAACCTCAAATTAATTAATACAATATTATATTAAATAATAAAAAATCTTTAAAAAAATTTATTACTTATTTGAAAATAAAATATAGTTAATCTTTGGATGATATTAAATTTTATTATTTAATTATTTTAATGGTACAACTATGTTAAAATTATTTTATTATTTACTTTTTTTTGTTGTATATCAAATAAATTATAAATAAAAGTTGTATAACATTTATAGATATTTTTGTCATTCAAATAAAATAAAACTATGTTAATGATTATTAAAGTTAAAATTATTTTAATGTCACATTTAATTATCAATTTTTGTAAAATTAAATGCATATTAATTATTATTAACGAGTGTTCTAACATGACCCAAAAATTTATGAAGAAAGTAATTTATTTAATTATGGGAATATCAATTAAAAAATAATATTAAACTACCCAAAAGAAGAAAAAAAAATGTTTTGATAATGTAGTAATTGTGATTGATTTCTAAAATGTTATCATCATTAATTAGTATTAGTTTAAAGGTTAAATCATTCAAGAGTTTCTCATATTTGTAACGAATTGTCAAGTAGGTCCCCCTAGTTTCATTTGACTCAATTGGGTCTCCAATTTTGAAAAACAACAACAATTAAGTCATAACCGTTAACGGTCGTCAATGACTATTAAATGAACAGTGATTGGGCATGCTGAGGTGTTGTTTTTCACTGACGTGGCTCGATCAGAATTAATTAATAATTAAGTGTTAAAAATTATATTTGAAAAATGAATAATAGAAAAGGACGAGAATACGAGAGGACTTTGTGTTTTGAAATTGATTTGGGGGAAACCATCGAGCTAGGGTTCTTGCGCGAAGAGAAGCGAAGCGAAGTGAAGAGAATAGAAGGGGAAGAAGTTGTTGGAATGGAATTGCACTGGAGGTTTTCCATCATCTGAATCGCGATTTGCTTTAAATAGAAGGGCAGAAGGTGAGTTTCTCTTTATAGCATTTGGGGATTTGGGAATAAATTTTTCGGTGCATGTTCTGATGTTTGTTGTTTGGGGAACCAGAGTATTGATTGTGGTTTGTCGGTGTTTACATATGCTTTTTTTTGCCCACCATGTGTAAATGGTTTTGTGTTGTGGTCCCCCATGTTTAAAGTGCTATTGTAGTGTCTTTTTCAGTGTATTCTGTATTTAATATATGTTTCATATTTTTTTGTCGGTATATGATTAATATATAGGTTTATGTATCTATTTGTATACGTGTTTACATGATGGACGAGGAATTTGAGGTGATTTTTCACCATGGAGGTAAATTCATAAGTGATGGGAAGTTGCGGTACGAATATGGGGAAAGTACTAGGTTATCGTTTGACCCAGACATGTGGATCTACTTTGTTGTTTTAAGCATGATAAAAGGGCTCGGGTATGTTGGAGAAAATAAATTATGGTTCTCAGTTGGAGGTTCTTCAGTATTGGATGACAGACTACAGCTTCTGTGTGATGACAGTGGTGCGTTACATATGGTTAATATCGCAAGACTGAATGGTGAAGTTCATTTAGAACACTCATTGTCTAAACCCCAAGTCATTGAAATGTTGGAGTATTATCCAGATGAACCTGACACACAAGAGGAGGGTGAACCTCAAGCTGAGAATCAGTGTGTTCCTATTGTAGTAAATGGTATTGAATGTGAAGGTGAATGTGATGTTGAGATAAGGGAAGTGGGAACTAAGGCTGATATTGGTGTTGTTTTATGTGACGGTTTGCAGTGTGAAGCTGAAGGTGAGGGTGAGATTAGGGATGATGAAGTTCAATGTGAAGTTGAAGGTGATGGTGAGATGAGGGAGGATGGAGTTCATTGTGAAGTTGAAGGTGATGGTGAATTAAGGGATGTTGAAGGGAACTATGAAGCTGAAGCTGAGGGTGAGATGAGGGAGGATGGAGTTCAGTGTGAAGTTGAAGCTGAGGGTGAATTAAGGTATGTTGAAGTGAACTGTGAAGGTGAAGTTGGGGGTGAATTAAGGGATGTTGAAGTTACCTGTGAAGTTGAAGAAGATGTGGGGCAGACTGAGATAAAAGAAGATGGTGATGTTCATAGTTGGACTAAGTCTAGACCAAATGATAGCATGGATGAGAGTATTGACAACCTACTAGATGTTAGTGTTGATTGTGATATTGATGATGAACTACGTAATAAGGAGTGGTCTGGTAATGTAGAAGTTGAGGTTGAATCTGATTCCTGTGGACAATCAACTACCTTTGGGCCATAAGTGAACCAAGTCTATGACATTGACGTGGAGGATGATGTGGGGGGGTTGTCGGATAATGAATGGATATCTGATGAATATATGAGTGATGTAGTAGATAGTGATGAAGAGGGGTATGGAATTTTGGGACTTTTACAATGCCCAAGACAATGGTTGATTACAAATGGGATGTGGGGACCTATTTCACTAAAAAGGAGGAACTTTTAGAAGCTATCAAATGCTATGCACTTGAAAATGGGAGAAACATAAAGTTTGTTAAGAATGACAAAAGACGAGTGAGATTAAGATGTATAGGTGGGAAAGGAAAATGCCCATGGACAGCATATTGTGGTTACATGAAAGCTATTAAAATCTGGCAGTTGCAAAAAATTGTAGATAACCACACATGCAGTAGGGAATTCAACCTACGTGTACTTAGTTCAAAGTGGTTGAGTAAGAAACTGGAAAAAATAGTTAGGGAAAACCCAAGAGTAAAAGGAACTGAAATCCGTGAAAAAATTAGTAGAAAATGGAATGTTGGTATCTCAAGGTGTATGGCTTATAGGGCCAAAGCAATTGCAGCAAAAAATGTTGAAGGGTCCTTTAAAGAACAATACAAAAAGATATATGATTACGCGTATGAGCTTCTAGCAAGAAATCCAGGATCAACAGTGAAAGTTAATGTTGAGGAGAATGAAAGGGAACCAATATTCAAGAGGTTTTACGCATGTTTGAAAGCATACAAAGACAATTTCATTTCATGCAGACCTATAATTGGATTGGATGGGGCTTTCTTGAAAGGGAAATACAGAGGAGAGTTGTTAACAACCATTGGTTGAGATGCTAATGACCAAATGTTGCCTATTGCATATGCAGTAGTGGAGGTTGAGAATAAGGATTCCTAGTCCTGGTTTTTAGAGCTACTTATTGAGGACCTTGGTGGACCTGCAGTGTGTGCATCCTATACATCTATATCTGATCGACAAAAGGTACATTCAAATTCAAGCTCTTTTCCCATATTTATTTGATAAGAAAAATTTTAACCTATTTTTTTATTTATGATATTGTCAGGGCCTGCTACCAGCCATACAAGAACTTCTGCCTGGAGTTGATCAACGTTTCTGTGTAAGGCACTTGTATGTCAATTTCAGAAAGAAATTCCCAGCCAAAAGTCTAAGACGTCTTATGTGGAGAGCAGCTGCAGCCACACACCCACAAGCATGAGAAAGGGAGATGAGGAATATAAAAGATGTGAATGAAGATGCATTTAAGCATCTGATTGCAATCCCACCCAGGTAATACAATTTCCATTGCATTGTTTTCAATGGTCAGTAATTTTATTTCCAACCAAATAGGAGTGTATACTATCATAATTCGAATATTTATGTTGTACTTAGATATTGGTCCAGATCAAGATTTACCACAAAGGCTCAATCTGATACCTTGGTAAACAATATGTCTGAGGCCTTCAATAATGTATTGCTGCATACAAAGACTAAGCCTGTGATAAGCATGTTGGAGGATATTCGGGTATACTTGATGAGAAGGTGGGCAAAAAACAGAATGAATATACAATCAATATCAGGATCTATTTGTCCTAGAATTATGAGCATATTTGAGAAGGTGTCAGAATTAACAAAGTATTGGATTCCTAGGTAAGGATTTCATTTTGTTTAATTTGAAAAAATGAAACTTGTTTAATTGTTGGTGTTCTATGTGTCATTGCAGCTGGTCAGCAGAGAAATTATTTGAAGTTAGGCACATCTCGCAATTAGGGGAGAAGTTTGTTGTCAATATAGATGAACAATCGTGCACATGCAAGAAATGGAGTATAAGTGGTATTCCCTACTGCCATTCACTGTTTGCAATGAAGTTTCTAAACCTCAATGGAGAAGACTTCATCCCAGCAGTCTTTAGGAAGTCCACTTATGAAGAGATATACACTTCCATAATATTTCCTATCAATGGTCAGACTTTATGGGAGACAACTCCATACCCTGTTGTCTTACCCCCCCTCGAAGAGAATTTTACCAGGCAGACCGAAGAAACAAAGAAGATTAGAGCAATGGGAGATCAGAAGAGATGAAACAAGACTGAGAAAAGGTGGTTTACGTAAAACATGTCGTATCTGTAAGCAAATTGGGCACAATAGAAGGGCTTGTCCGAAAGCAATTGAAATTCATCTGGCTCAATTAAGGGAAGCCCATCAGCAACATCCAACTGAAGGATCCCAATAGCCAACACCCACTGATGCATCTGAACAGCAAACTCAACCATCTCAGCACCCACCTCCACCCCAACCATCTCAGCACACACCTCCACTCCAACCATCCCACCAGCCAATACCAACTCAACCATCCCACCAGCCACCTCCACCTCTATCATCCCACCAACCACCTCCACCCCAACCATCCCACCAGCCACCTCCACCTCAACCATCCCAACAGCCAACTCCAACTCGACCATCCCACCAGCCATCACGAGGTGCATTAAATGCCAGAGTGAAACTGAATGCTAGAAGGGGTCGAATGCCATGAAGCTGCATGTGTTGGTTTTTTTTTTGTGATCTCATTTTGTAACAGCTGTGAACCTTTAAGGTCACTTTGGAACTTTTTTAATTTCTTTCATTGCATGAAGACATCTTTTAATATTGCTAATGAGTGGCTGGACCATCACTTTTGTTTTGTATTTTAATATTGTTACTCAGTGGCTGGACCACTTTTGTGATGTACTTTTTGTGAATTCAAGACCTTTTGATATGTAATCTATTATGAATTACAAGTCTCATGCTTTTCATTAATTGTATGTAGAATCAGATTTAAAATTAGCATATGTGGATACACTTAAAACTGTAAATGGAAATAACTTCCAAATTCATTGATACTCAAATATAAATACAGTACATGGAAATAAACATTCTAAACAACTAATTATAACCACTAAAGGACACTGCAACAACTAATCATGCATTCTTTATCAGCATTGATAGCACAGTTACATTAACCACACAAACAAAGATAATCATCCCAATCAACACCTTCATCCATTTCTCAAATATGGCAACTGATTTCTCCAAGTTAGTAATCGTTTTCCTATCACCATCACTTTCTTCAGTCTTCACCAAAATTTCACCCCTTCCTTCACAATTCTCACTGTTACCAATCTCTTTAATGGCATCTTCAATCCACCATTTAAAGTAATTGCATCTACCATCTTCACTTCCACTCTGCGACAAAATTACAAAACCGGTTATCCTATATACCATTTAAAAACACAAAAAACATACCTTCAACCTCTCTCACCTTATATTTTGAACAACCCCAAAATTGTTTCCCCCTATTCTTTGTTGTTTTCGCAGTTCTTAAAACTGATTTCTCTCCATAGTAGCAAATGGGTAGTGAACCAAAACTCCTCGATCCTCCAGCACCACGTGAAGATAAACTAGGTTTCTTCTTCCCCCAACCATTACACGTGCAAGAGGAACAAGAATGGCAAAGCGACATTTGAAGATGAAGAAATAAATGTACCAATTGAAAGAAGATCACTACAAGGAAGATGAGTTCAGCGGAGAAGATGTTGAGGAGAAGATGAATCCATTTAGGGTTTCAATCAATTTATTTCACATTTGACATGTAGGCTACAAAGAATTTTTAATACCACTGACACGTATCCGTTTTACTTTTCCACTTCATCATCTGAAAACGCCGTTTACGCAACTTTAACGGTTATGGCTGAATTGTTGCTGTTTTCAAAATTGGAGACTCAATTGAGTAAAATGAAAATTGGGAAACCTACTTGAGAATTCTATGAGGACCTCTGGAATGATTTAACCTAATTTAAAAGATGTATTGAATAGATGTACATTAAATAAACCATCATCCACAATTACAATAGAAGGCTTACACGATAAAATTATATATATATATATATATATATATATATATATATATATATATATATATATATATATATATAAGAGATAAGAGAGAATATTAAATTCTTATTGTTAAATAAAATTCCATGTTCCGAGTAATTAAATTACTAACATATATTCTTAAAATTAAAATCTCTAAAAAATTCATATATGAACTTAATGTAAAGATATTTTTTATATACTTAAATTATACTATAGTTCGAGTAAAGTAATGGACAAAACATCACACCACTTTTGTATTACAAGGCCAGGGAAGTCAATTTATTTTTATGTAAAAACTTTAATCACTGCTTTTAGTAGTATACGAAGTTATTATTCGCATTAACAAAGTGTCCAAGAGAGATGATTTTTTTAGTAACAATAATTATATAATTATTAAGTTGTCAACTTGAATTGATTAAATATCATATATAAAACCCCCTCATACTAATGGTCATACTAATGTTCCTCTTCTTACGGCTACAAGACAGTAACAACTAAATAACATTCTTGATTTTGTAAAATGGAAAAAAACAAATCAAAGGAAGAAGTAATTATGTGCAACTCATGTTAATCGTTATCAAAAGAACACTTTTGTACCACCATATACCATTTTTAATTACCATTACATCAATCCAATTCTCATTCTCCTACCATACATCATCCACACTGGATTACACCTTTCATATTTCCTTCGAAGACCTTTCTCATACACCTTTGAGGGTATAAACTTTGCAGATGAAAAGATTTTGTGGAACAAATGTTGCATAGATTATGACATAGACATGCATAAGCACCATCTTGCATCAGCTTATCCATTAAATGATTTTTTGTGGTATTGCTGCCAATTTTGCATTTATGCAGTAAGTAGTTAAAGTACACTAAAAATTACTTTTGCTAAACCTGATCGTGACTACCACGCACCATAAAAACCTGATTGTGGTTGTTAGGAATGCACTATTGTACTTCAGTCGACAACCTTGGACATGAATCCCAAAATGTTGACCACAATGTCTTGTGAAATAAAAGAAATGAAGACAGCAAATAAACTGATTTAATTTTACAGAATTTGCTGTAATCTCTAAATTCCATCACAAATTAGAGTCATTTGCTAATAAGCCTATACAGGAAGATGATACAGTATTTTTTTTTTCAGAAATATATTTAACTTAACATTCATGTAAAAATGAAAACAGAAAACAAAGTTTAACATACTGCCACATGAAAACTTGGCCTTTCGTTTTAATGTTGTTCACAGAACAAAACATTGCCCCACTCTTAACTGAGTTCTACAATTTTAAGTTACCAAGTAAACAGAAAGTTGAGTTTCTTTTAAAATGGTTACTCCTCTGTTTCACGGACTCGAACAAATATATATATATATATATATATATACAGATAAAAAGAGATGGAAAACTACCATCCAAGAAAATCCAAGGTGCATTTGAAAAGACCCTGTGTTGAAAAATAAAAAAGAAGAGTATCAAAAGTTCTTATACCATGGTTTGTTCTAAATTCTAAATAACAAAAGCAGCTCCATATATCAGATCAGATGAGAAACGCATAATCGGTCTTCAGAATCCAAATGAACTAACGAAGCTCACCAGCATGGTTGAAAGAATGGTTTGACCGATATTATCTCTCACCACATCACATAAGTAGTATCAATTAGGCTTAACACTGTAACAAAACCAGAAACAGGAGATAACTGTGAAAAACTATTACCACTAACTACCAACCTCGATTTGGTTTCGGTTTGCTTGAACCCAACCACCACCAATAGATTCCAAATTCCCATTCAAGCCATCATCAACAAAGTCCCCAACTTTCTTCACCTTGAGCTCTGTAGGCTCAACAGGGTAATTCCCAGAGAAGCAAGCATAGCAGAAATTAGGGCTTTCACTCCCCAGCAACTTCTTCAAGCTATCAAAGGGCAAAAAGGCAAGAGAATCCGACCCAATGAAGTTCCTTATCTCTTCCACACTCATTCTATTGGAAATCAACTCTTCTGTACTGGGAGTATCAACCCCATAATAGCAAGACCCAATAATGGGAGGGCTTGCAATCCTCATGTGAACCTCCTTGGCACCAGCTTCCTTCAACAACCTAACAATCTTGGACGAGGTGGTTCCTCTCACAATGGAATCATCCACAACCACCACACGTTTACCCTCAAGCACAGCACGCACGGGTGAGAGTTTCAGCTTCACACCAAAGTCCCTAATCTTCTGAGAGGGCTCAATGAAAGTCCTCCCAACATAGTGCGACCTGATCAAACCCTGCTGAAAGGGAACCCCAGCTTTTGCAGCATACCCAAGCGCAGCCACAACACCAGAATCAGGAACAGCAATCACAACATCACAATCCACGGGACTCTCAGTGGCTAAAATCTCCCCGAATCTTCTGCGGGACTCGTACACAGACCTCCCGAAAACAACCGAATTCGGAAGCGCGAAGTAGATATGCTCGAAAATGCATTGCTTGGGTTGAGGATGGGACATCAGGCAGAGACTCTGAATACCGTTTTTATCCACCACGAGAACCTCGCCGGGGAAAACCTCTCTCTCGTACGTCGCTTCGATCAAATCAAGCGCGCACGTTTCGGAGGCGAACACGACGGCGCCGTTGCTCCTCCTCCCCATGACGAGGGGGCGAAAACCGAAGGGGTCACGAACGGCCACGAGTTTGTCCTCGGTGACAAAAACGAGGGAGTACGCGCCCTGGAGCTTCTCGCAGGCGTCGACGATGCGGAGGATGAAGGGGCGGTGCTTGGAGGTGGCGATGAGGTGGAGGACGACCTCGGTGTCGGAGGTGGTGTTGAAGATGGAGCCAGAGTCCTCGAGGTCGGACCGGAGAGCGCGGTAGTTGACGAGGTTACCGTTATGCGCGACACCGACGGAGCCGAATCTGTAACCGGCGACGAAGGGCTGGACGTTTTTGAGCATGGACTGTCCGGCGGTGGAGTAGCGGACGTGGCCGATGGCGAGGCTGCCGGGGAGCTGGTCCAGCTTGGACTCGTTGAAGACGTCGGAGACGAGGCCCACGCCGGTGATGGATTGGAGGACGTCGTTGTGAACGGTTACGATTCCGGCGCCTTCCTGGCCGCGGTGCTGGAGCGCGTGGAGGGCGAGGTAGCAGAGGCGGGAGGCCTCCGGGTCGCCGTAGATGCCGACGACGCCGCACTCCTCGCGCGGCTTCTCGTCATCATCCCACGCGCTGTCGTCCGCGGCTGGGGAAGAGATAACATCGGAAAGGGGGTTTTTGGAGGATACGAGGAGGAGAGATTTGACGGCGGAGCGAGGGGGCGTGGGAAGTATTGAGGGCGTTTTGGGAAAAGCGTGGGTGTGATTGAAAGGCAGAGAAGAAGGTTTTGAAAGAGTGAGTGATGCTGCTGTTGTTGCGGCCATCACTTTGACTCTGAGATTGGAGCGAGTGACGAAACTAAGGAACACCAATGCTTCTTCTAGGTTTGGTTTCGTGAGTTAACTTTCCTTTACTTTACTTTTTTTTTTCTTCTTCTCCTTTATTTTTTTTTTCCTTCTATTATACATACTTATATATGCATGGTGGAAGTCGTTTCCCTTGAAAAGGAAAATGCAAACATTCACGCCTTATCGAACAACCCTTCTCCTGGCCCAAACACCACAATTTTGGGCTTTCTCCTTCGTGCACCCAAAGAAAGTCCCTTTACACCCCCCTTTCCGGAAAGTAACTCTTAAAACGGATTTTTTTTTTAATTTTTTAATTTTAGGACTTTTTCAAATCAGCAAATGTTACCAAACATGTGTATTGGGAATGATTGTTCGCAGATACGAAAATAGGAAATTTTATGTATTTGGAAACGAGTGATATTTTTGTATACTTTTAAGAATGATGGTTCCGAAAACATATAGTGGCCCACATGCATATTTAATTGTGTGAAACGAATATCTATCTACATCTTACAAAAAGTCGTTTTTCTTTTACATTCATTTAATTTGAAAATTATGATTTCTTTTTGTTGTATTTGGATAACACTTGTATATTTTATCATGTAAAACCAATATCTACTTACAAAAAGTCGTTTTTTTTTTTTACGTTCATTTAATTTGAAAAGTATGATTTCTTTTTGTTGTATTCGGGACAAAAGGGAATGAAAAATAATACAAATAAAAGGAAAGAAAAAGAAAAAGAAGGAAAATGATTTTTTTTTATTGCTGTTTGATATAAATAAAAGGTTTTTTTTCTTTATGTTTATTCATTTGGATTCACAGCGAGAAAAATATACACTTTGTATTCGTAAAATGATATTAGTATTTTTAGATAAAATCGAATATACAGTATAATTTAGGATCTCGTTGCAAATCAAAGGAAATCCTTTCCTAATTTTACTCCAAAATAAAGGGGAAAAACCCGCGTAAAGCGATTTTCTTTTTTTTGGAATTATTTTCCAAATGTAAAAACATTTTGAAAATATATGAATCTGACTTTTTTTAAAACTAAATTGAAATAAAACACTCATGAAAATATTATTATTCTTATTAATAATATTAATAAAGTGACTAAATAATATTAACAGAACAAAATATTTGTTGTTGTCGTTTCACTGTCTTAAAGAAATATAAGATCAAATATCTGACAGTTTATTACATGACATATTGACATCATAATATCATTTCATATTATATACTAACAAAATAAATGGTTAATTTGATTAAATAATATATTATTATTATTATTATTAGGTAGATTTATCACATATCTAGTAAGTTTTTATAATCTTTTATTTTATAATATATCTTATGGGATCCATAAACCTATAAACATGCATGGTATTCTTTTAGGGAGTACAATCATATTCGTATATAGTATATATTTGCTTAAGTCTGCATATTGATATAGGAAGTTTGACGTGAATTTAAGTATACTCTCTCTCTAACAATTTAATTTATTAAAATATTTTTTATTTATTTATCATATCTATCAAATCATTTACAAACTTTTATAAACTTTATTTTCAAATCTCTTCCCTTTCACTTCTTCATCTCTTAAAACAAATAGTACTACAATTCCTCTTTATCCTCTCAAATCCATTTATTTAGTCTTCATAAAATCCATCATTTGAAGCACAAACACTTAAAGATTATAGTGTTGTTTGTTTTAAGAGATAATGAGGTGAAAATAAAGATATTTAAAAGTAAAATTTGTAAAAAATTATGAATGATTTGATTATATGACAGATAACAAAATTATGTTAATACAAGAAAAAATAAGATTACAATTTTACTCTTATAGTTAAAATTAATATAAAATAAAACGTAATAAATTAAATTAAATTAAATTCAAAATAAAAGATAAATTGTTATTTTTTAAATAAAAATAGTAATTAATGTAGTTAATTTGAAATAAAATGTAATTGGTTGAAAATATTTTTAATTAACTATTAAAGTATAATATAATTAATAATTTTAAATTAATTATTATTGTCATCAATATTTTTATTACTATTTTATTTAGATGTTATATTATCTTTTTCAGTTATTTTTAAATGCTTTTTATTTCATTATTATTAGTATTATTATTTCTATTTTTTTTATTATTATTATCATTGTCATGCAGAAGAAAATTTGAAAAAAAAGGTATTTTGGAAACTATACAATTAAATTAATGAGATGTATTTATCTTGAAATCTACTCCTTTTGAGGATCAATCTTTTTTCCTAACACCCAAATTAATTTTTTCTAATTAATGCAAATACCCTAAAATAAAGTAGGGGTGAGCGAAGTCAGGTTGAATCGGGTTCGGGTTCATTATGCTCAATCCAGCATAACCCAAATTTAATATTTTAAAATCCAATTCGACTATTTTAGTTGTCGAGTTATTTGAATATGGATAATATTGGTTACGGTTAAATACGGTCGGGTTGTTCGAACTTAACTTTAATTTGAATAAATAATAAAAAAATTATTGAATTTAAATAAATATATTCACTAAATTTATAAAATTAATAATTTTTGTAAGTATATCAACCATTGATGGAATAATGAATCTGCAGCTACAAAAGAAAGAACATACATGCTTGGATCTAACCGTACACCTCCTCGCTTGGTTATGGCACATATATACCCTTGCCTATTAACTGAGATGGAAACCACAAAGCTCATATGTGATTCCTCTTCTGATATTTGCAACCACAAATAGTGCCTCCCAATCTGAAAAACATAAATGATAATAAATTATCACATGCATAGTCAATAAGAGAAGATAGAACATACTACTTTAGTGATTCTAATTATGACAGGTACTCTAGATGTGTGATATACTTACTAATACTCTAAAAACATCAAACTTAAATACCAATTCTTAATAGCTTAATTTAATGCACTTTCATAATAGGTTTCCACTTGGTACATTGTAACAGAGAAACATTCAAATACAACTGATAATATTGAAATATATTTTGCGACTTGTTCTATAGAAGGCCAATGGACCTTCATTATCTAAATCGTTTCAATTTTTCTAAGACTAATATTAACATAAAAAAATATGAATAATAAGTCATTCAATTAAAGATAGACATGTTAGTTGTCAAGCTTTTCAAATGCAACTTGAAATTTGATTGCTGCATCTAACATCATATATGTGGAATTCCACCTTGTGGGAACATTAAGACACAACAATTTTTTGCATTCAATTTTTGAAAACTCTATGCACTCTCTAAACTTAGCCAATCTTTGTGGTGAAGACCTTGCAAATCTTACAGCATTCCTAATACTTGTGATTAAATTGTGCAACTCTTTTAAGCCATCACTCACAACTAAGTTTGGTATATGAGCACAACACCTCATATGGAAAAATTGTCCATCCATTACTAATCCACCTATATTCTTCATCTTTTTTTTAAAAATATGTAGCAGCCACATCATTAGATGATGCATTATCAACAGTGAGTGTTGACACATTCCTAATTCCCCATTCCCTTAAAATTTCTTCAAATTTCCTTCCAATGGTTTCCCCTTTATGCTTAGGTAGGACTGAAAAACTAATTATCCTTTTTTTATACCTCTAATCATTGTTTATGAAATGTGCAGTGAGTGTTAGGTAGCCTAAGTTCTGAATTGATGTCCAACAATCGGTAGTGAGTGCTACTCTAACAGAATTTGACTTAAAGAACTCCTTTAACCTAACTTTTTCATCCATATACAATTGAAAACAATCTCTAGCTATGGTGAATCTTGATGGGACAACAAACAAAGGTTGTATTTGTCTGCACAAGATCTTAAAACCCCCACCCTCCACCACCTTGAATGGTTTTTCATCCACAATAACAAACATAGCAATGGCCTTTCGACAAGCTTCAACATTATACTTTTGGGGTGTTGCAAGGAGACTGTTATTGTCACCACTTTTAAAGGTGAGAGTTGTTTGGTTGGGGTCATTAATGGCAGCAAATGGATATTTAGGACACAACCTTTTAAGATGATTAAGAAGGTTAGATGCTCCATGTATCTTTGGATCACATCTAAATTGCTTACCACAATGATTACATGTTGCAATTGAATCTGTGGATTCAAGAGATCTTGTGAAGTGGTCCCAAACAACAAAGGTTGTTTTCTTACCACTAGCATTTGGTTTTCCCTTCCTACAGCTCCTACAAGTTCAGTTGTAGGGTTTGACAGGTCAGATTGTTTTGAACTTGGAGGCAATTCTTGGCTATGTCTCTCCATCACAACTATAAAGAAAAAAATCATAATCAATAACTACCAATCATATATGTGTAATTTATTTTAGGGGACACATATCAATTAGCAAAATAGAAAACACCACAAAAGTAACATGCTCTTTTTATTCAGAAAAAAAAAATTATTCAATTAATCATAAGAAAGATAATAAAAAAAATATTTGACACTATAAAGGAAACGAAAAAACCATTTAAAAACAGTAACGCATAATAACATTAAAACTTCTTAAAATACATAATAACATCACATTAATTCTTAAAAATATTATTATTAAATATATCTAAACTTTTTTTTTAAAATTGTATACTTTTCACAATAATATTATCATGCAAGCTATAATTTATTAAATAGAGATTTAAACTTTCTTAAATAAATAACTCTTAACATTATATTATCATTCAAGCTATAATTTATTAAATATATGATCTAAAGTTTCTTAAAACCATAAACTCTTCACGGTGATAGCTATAATTTTTTAAAATTTTACAAAAGATTTTAGCTTTAAAATAGAATTTTAGGATTAAAGTAATAATATAGTTGTTTAAATAGAATTTTAAGATTGAAGTAATAATATAGTTAAAGAAAAGGGTGAGATTGATACCGTGAAAAAGTTGAAATGATGGACACAATTGAGGAACTGGAGAGTACATACTAACAGTTGAGATTAAAACAGACAAAATATGTTTAAGGGCTTAATTAGACCCCTCTACTGTTCTTGATATTTATTTATATAATGAAGGAGATACAAAGAAGTTGAAACATTAAAGGCTGCAACTAGGTGCTAGGTTAGAGGTTATCCAACACTCAACCTCCTAGCTTACACATCATGATTGCCTAGATATATTAATTACTTCTACACT
>Ga0214545_1001083_pt1 | contig 49079 bp, 21 predicted proteins | sample CNSS4metaG_FD_160064 | JGI IMG/M metagenome (GOLD analysis project Ga0214545, IMG submission 160064) | Root nodule microbial communities from cowpea collected in UCLA plant growth center, Los Angeles, California, USA - CNSS4 | ecosystem: Host-associated > Plants > Roots > Nodule | place: USA... | reverse complement strand
TATATATATTATTTTATTTTACTTTACTTTACGTGTTTTTCTTTTTTCCATTTGCAAATACAAACAAACAGGTTGGGGAATTATGATTGAAAATTTAAAGTAGCATGAGAATTTGAATTCTGATGCTGTAAGCTTTATCACCGACTAGAATGAACTGTTCTTGCATTTGTTCTTGGGTTTCTATTTTCTGTTTTAATCATTTGATTATCAAAAAGTTATTTTACTTTTAATATATGTTTTTCTAAAATTTGTTGAAAAAATGAAAAGAAAAAGTAAAAGCTTTCAATATTTTCCTTACAAATTTTTGTAAGCAAGAAGCAAATTAAAAAAAATAAGGAAAGTGAAGTCTTTTAATTATAAAGTAAAACATGTCATGTGTTCACTTTTTTTTATAGAAACAAAAAATAATAAAATTATTATTCTTATAATTATAAAAGTAAATTTTATTGACAAAAGAAGATGGACATCTTCAATAAAAATTTTTGATGATGATGATGATTTATGAAAGAAATGTAAAAGATTTAATGATGATTGGAGAAGTGTGAAAAATTTAAAGATTTCATAGAATCAAAAATTATTTCAAAGTTAATTAATTTTGGTTGTTGAAACCATTTAATTCAAGATAGTAAATAAAAAAAGTTATAAATAAATAAAAAAGGTAAATTTCAAGCATCAGCTCACTGAGAAACTCAAGAAGCGAAACTCAAAATCTATTTTTCATACTGTATAATTGGATTATATAAGCTTAACCTTTTCAATAATATTTAAATTTAATTCACATTATTTTTGCACTACATCACTGATGTGTTTGTTTCATGTTTATACCATCAATTCGTTGGATTTTTTTTTTCTTTAAGAGAAATGTTAGGGAGATTTCATATTAATGAATCATAACATTTCATATAAGAAGTTTATACCATAATTTCCATTTCAAAACATTAAGATAATAAATATGTGAGTTTTCTTTTTTATATATTATTTTTCAATCTCATTCTTATTTAATTTGAGACCAAACTCACATAAAATTCTAGCAACATTCCTATTATAATGATGATGTAGAATGTAAATTTTCTTTTAACATTGATTGCTTTAAAGAAATATTTAATTGCATATAGAAGAAAGGTAGCATGTAGACATGCTAAATTTCTATTGATACATGTAGATACATACATTAATTTGCTTGTTTAAGCATATGATAACCATAACTAATACCTTTGGAAGAGCTAAGGCAAGTACAGTGCCAAACACTTTAATTATTTAATTTTCTCACACCGAGCTAACTCTTTGATGGACACAAGCGTGTGAATGTTTTTATAGATAAGATAGCATTGATAGAACACGAGGTACAACACGAAGATTTTTTAGAAGATTATTTATCCTAAGTTCTGATGAAATTCAGTGTATTAGTACTGGTATGATCACAGCCAGATACAGCAAGAGGTTGAAATCCATGATGAAGTGTTGAATGCCAAACTTTATCTATGTTTTGCATTGTGTAGTGGCACTCATGTTCATTCCATGTTTCTAAAGAATGTACTATTCCAGCTATGCGCCATGCACTCATTACCCTCCTTGGTAACCAATCCTGCAATATACGCAAGGTGTTTGAAATTTTATCATTTGAGATTCTAACCAAAACATTGAACCCTCCATGTACAAACTGAATAACACGATTGAATTAATCATTTGAAGATTGAAAATATTATGTGAACAAACCTCACAAGAATGGACATTTTCAACGCAACTAGGAATCAGCATTGCTGGGGTGCAATGGTAGGAGCAATCCTTTCGATATTTCTTTGGTGGGAATTGTGAGTATGGAATAAACAATGTTCCTTTGGGTGCATGCAATTGTTCCTTTTCAGTCAATTCATCTCCAACTAACCAAATCTATATAAATAAAAAGAAAGATGAGAGACTAAAGAAAATTTTATTTTTCACTACAACTTATCACGACTATATTAATTAACTTTGCACAAGTGAATAGGGTGAAAGTTATTATATGTACTTTATATTTTATATGTATGTTGGTTTAATTAGTCGATGGTACTCACTTTTGTTCAGATGTGTCAGCTTGGTACTCACTTTTAAAAATGTGTCAATCTAATCTTAAATTTTGAAAAAGTGTCTTTAACAGGTCTCTTTCAAACAAAAATTACTAAAATCGTTAACTTAATTCATGACTTTTACCACTAAATTTTGATATAAATATTAATACTTAATTTTGTAAGTCATTTTAAATATCAATACCGGTGTTAACAATTTTTTGCTGAAAATGACCTAATTGAGGCATATTTTCAAAAGTTGGGACTCAATTGACATCTTTTTAAAAAGGGATATCAAATTGATACATCTAAATGAAAATGGGTATCATCTGACTAATTAAACCTTATATATAGTAGACGGATCAAATTTTAGAATATATGAACTAGGAAAATTTCGTTTACATCAATACCTTCTGGGTGCAGCTTTTCTCAATGATCAAATTAGACAAGTTAGTTGCAGAGCTATTGAACAAATTCTTTAGCTTCACATAATCATCCTGATGCATTGTAGCAACCTGAAATATAGTAATCATGCATGTGAGATCAAAATAAAGAGAGTTTATAGTTAAATAAATTAAAATAATACACATGTCTATAAAGAAATTAAATGTATGCAATTAATTAAAAATGTGAACCTTGATTCCTTGGTGACACAATTTGAAAGCAAGAGTGCAAGCAACCTTGGTGAGTTTGCCCCTGAGTAATACTTGTGTTGTTCCTTTAGGAACACTGTTAAGAACAACAGCAACTACAAGACTGCTTCCATCAACAACCTTAACTTTTAGCTTAGGATGTTTGCTAACATATAATCCTCCATAGATGTTAAGCTCCTCCCCTTGATTCATAAGACCTAGGCTCACCACTTTTACACCATTTTTGTCTGCATCTAATATTGCTTTCTCTATCATTTTGTTGATACTCAACTTTTGTGATTGCAATGAATACTACAAAGAAATTGCATAGTCATATAAAGTGTTATTTTACACATTACTACAAAATATAATGATATTAAGTATTTATATCATCATATCTCTTTTTTATATAAACAACTCATACATATAATATAATAAATGGAAAATGATTTTTTAACTACTAAATTTTGACAATTTTCTCTTACAATCTTTGGTGTCATCTTCTAAGTGGTTTTATGTTTTTCTTTTTTCTCATTCTCAATATTCAAAAACCAATTAGAAGATGATACATCATGTTGTAAGAGAAAGTTGTCAAAATTTAGTAGTCAAAATATCATTTTTCATAATAAATCTCTCTAGTGTATCTCGTAAAAACTTCCAAAAACAACTCATTTTAAAAGTAGTAACATTTACGTCTATGTTGTTTTCCGTAGTAAAAAAGTTCCAATATATGTAAATCCCGACATATTATTCAGAATTCAAATATGAATTGAAAGTTTCACACTTATTCAAAATAAAAAAAGTTGTCTATTGTATATAAAGAAAAATTCAAAGAGTAAAAAGGTGGTCTAGTGGTTAGAAAGAAGGGAAAGAGGAAAAAATCTTTCAAAAGTAGTAAATTTTTCCTTGACTTAGAAAAATTGTAACATATTTTACCTGAAAATTGTACTTGGGTATTGCCCAAGTTTGCAACTTGAGTTTGTGAAAACGATTTTCCTCCACAATGAATGTTCGACCATATATCCATGTGAGGATCATTGAGAAAGCTGTGAGAGGCCACATGAAGAAAAGGTACCATTTGGGTGTGTAGGGTTTGGAGGCTAAGGAAGAAAATCCAAGTCTTAGATGATAGATCGATTTTGGTGTTGTGAGGTGTGTTAAGTGCACAACATCTGGGGTTTCTTCTTGTCGTTTCAATGCTGAATCATGTAATTGATCAGAACTTTTGTCTATGGTGCCATAGATGTAGTCATAAAATGGCATAAAGAGAGAGTAATTTGTCCTAAATTGAGTATGGTGCAAGGAGTGAAACCTGTTAGATATAAACAAAATAAGTACATTTAGTTACATAGAATTTTTAAGTATAGAATTTCAATTGTGATTTCTTACCCCATATTCACAGTTATTTCTTTTATTGTTGATAAAGAATAGATAAATCGGTTTCCTTATTTGAGAACAAATATAATGAATGATAAAAATTGGTTCAATTATAAAAGTAAGGGTTAAATATGTTTTTGGTCCCTTAACTTTGAGTGAATTTTGGAATTAGTACATTTCAAAATTTTGGACCAATTTAATCGTTCATATTTCGAAATACGTGAATTTAGTCATTTTAATCAAATTTTGTTAAGTTTATTTGATATTTTAAATGTGTGTATTTGACTTAACATTAAAACAAAAATGTGTTAAACAATATAAATAACACAAATATAATCCTGAAATGCGTACGAAATATGAAATAACCCTAACAAAATTTGATTAAAATGACTAAATCCACGTATTTTAAAAGATAAAGGACTAAATTGATCTAAAATTTCAAAATGGACTAATTCTAAATTTATTTGACCAAAAATATATTTAACCCCGAAAGTAAATACTTACGAAGGGGTGTACATGAAGTACTTGAGAAGGGGGAAGATGCCAAAGAGCCACTTTGGAACAATCTCAAAGTTGCAATGACCCATATTATTCATAAAATCAATGTAAGTCACGTATCCAAATACGGTGATCAAAGACACTGTGTCAGTGAAGACTGGGGTTAACAGTGGAATTGCAAACAGAACGAAATATGATACGTGTTCAGCAAATGGATGAATCACAGCTGCAACAAGAGAACACAAAGATGAGATCAAGAAAAAAAAAGTTACATAAACATTAATAATGTAAATTATTTCATTTCTATTCTACAGTTTAAATTTAACCCTCAGTTGATAATACTTGCAAGTTTTGCCATAGTCAAAATTTTAAGTAACAAAGAAAAAGATGTATAAGAAATGAAGATCAATGTAGACTCCATTTTAGGGTGTAGGAGCTATAATATAGAGGCAAATAGATTTTTTTTTTTGGAATGTAACATTCAAGTGTTAGGAAATGTGATCTGAATTATAGATTTTCTATCCATGACATTCTTAATATCTCAATTTTTTAAAATTTTATTATTAGTTATTGCTGATAAAAGGAAAAACATTCAAATAAGAGGTCTCTGTGGGTAAAATATTTCAGATGATAAATTAAATTTTGAGTGTCAACGTTAGTTAAAATATTATAAGTTGAGAGAAATCAATCTGAGTGACAAATATGAGACATATTATTTTTTTACGGAGAATTATAAGTTGGTAGTATGATATTAGTTAAGGAAGTTTCTGTCCCTTTCCTTTTAAATTCACGGAAAGTAGATTAGACCTTCTAAATGTTAGTGGGAGAATGAAGAGGCAAATGTGAATTATATAAGGGACTGTACGAGGTCATGGTCCCCAATTTCTTTAAAAAAAATTAAAATTATATGTATATATTTTTTAGAAATTTTCAATTTTTTTAATTTTTAAATTATATGTAGTGTATATTTAAAATTGATAAAAGATAAAAGTTAAATTATTCTTTTGGTCATTGTATTTGTCAAATAGTTCGAATTGATCCTCATTTTTTTTTAAATGATTCAATTTGGTTCTTATTGTTAATTTTGACCAAACGGCGATCAAATCAACGCTACGTGTCAATTTCTGATTTTGTTGAATTTTTTTATTGTTTTTTATTTTTTTTTTAATTTTTATTTTATTTTTCACACATCACTTTACAATTTTGTCACGTGTCAACATTATTCAATTTGGTCCCTATATTTGTTTTTAGTTTCAATTTTTGTAAAAATGAAGCAATATTATTATGGTGATAAATTGACATTCAATTTACTCTTTGTATAAATCTTATGGTGATATTATTACTAAAATTGACATTTTTATAAAATATTTCTATAAATATTTTTAAACAATTCTTTTTTTAGTTTTATTATTAAACAAAGTTAAATCTCAAACTTAATTTCAACAATTAACAATCTTGTCATCATATGAAAAGACATCAAGTGTACCATATTATACAAATTTAGTGAAAACTAAAAATCAAATAACTTGTCACACATAAGTTTATGAACTAAATTTCAAGTTCAAAACAAAACCAAAGTTTAATGTTTTGTACAGAATTTAAATTTAATTTAAAATATTTCTAGAAATATTTAATAAAAACGTTAACTTTAGTAAGAATATCACCATAAGATTTATTAAAAAGTAAATTGAGTGTCAATTTAAGGAGGGACAATATTGCTTCATTTTTACAAAAATTGAGACTAAATTGAAACTAAAAACAAATATAGAGACCAAATTGAACAATTTTGACACGTGGTACAATTGTGAAGTGACACGTGTAAAAAATAAACAAATTAAAAAAAAAACTTAAAAAAACCAGAAATTGACACATGACTTTAACACCGTATGGTCAAACTAATGGTAAGGACAAAAAAAACTTGAGTACCAAATTGACATTACTTAACAAATAGAAGGATCAAAAGAGTAATTTAACCAAAAATAAATTAGGTCTGATTTATTTCTTTTATAAAGCACAACATAAAATCAAATACAATAAATAATAAAATTATTTATTAAGATATTTTCATTATTTTTTGAGTTTTTCACGAATTGTATTTATTTCATACTCTCACATGTTTTCTAAAGAAAAGATGGAAGCTAGACACAATTTTTTTTTTTCTTCCATTCTTAAAAAAATAAAAAAGATAATTCTCTCTAGTCTCATTTGATACTTAAATATTTCTTTAATAGTTAGTATTATTTTTTATTTCATGAACCTTTTGTATGTTCATTTTGTATGAATATAAAAGAAAAAAATAATGTATTATATGTTTTTCCATAATCGGTTTTTAATTGTTGCTTGATTATCATATGTTTTCTTTTAATAATTACATCTTAAATTTTTATTAGATCATGATGAATTAGTTTTTAATCTTAAACTTATTTAAAAAAAAAAGAAAATAGGTGTATTGACCAATAGATGATTACTTTAAAATTTCAACTCCAATATTTTATTGTTGAGGCTCCTAACCATCTAGATTTAAAGAATTTATCAACCATTCTTGAATTATGTCAATCTTTGACAAAAGCAGGCAAGTTAAGAACATTTTACTTGATTGATCTCTAATTTGTCTTATTTTAACTATTTCACATCCTACATCTAAACAAAAAGATCATTTTTTACAATATAAAGATTATCAAAAACAAGATTACGAAATAAGATAAATGATGAATTTTTTTTTTGTATTTGTATTGAAAAATGAATAACTAAAAAATTTAATTGTGATTGAATTATCGAAAAGTTTAAAATTTTTTAATATATTATTTTGGTTTCTAAAAAATTATCGGCCAAAATCCGTCTCCGGAAACACATTCATGATGAAGCAAAGCATGAAAAAGAAGAAAGTGTGACTCACAAGTTATAGGTTCTGTGACAATGGAAGAGTGGTGGTGAGAATGGTATCTGGAATACAGAAAATGATGATGAAGTGCTCTGTGCAACCAATAATAAAGAAACTCAACAGGTCCTGCATGAAGCACCATTGCCATAATCACTCCATCTGTTCTCCATAATGGAAGACGTGATGCACCAGAGAGTGTACAGTTTGCCAAGTAGTACAGTAACCCATTGAACAAAATTTGGTCATCCCTATAACACAAAACACAAAATGTAAAACATCATCTTAAAAGAAGAAAAAAATCTTTACAATCTCAAAAGTCAGGTAAAAAAACCTATTCTAATGAAGGTAGTTTAGTGTTAAAAGATCTCAGGTCAACTAGAGAAAAAAATAAGAGTTAAATATGATTTTAGTCCCTTAATTTTCAGTGAATTTTGAAATTAGTTCATTTCGAAATTTTGAATCAATTTAGTCATTCATCTTTCGAAATGTGTGGATTTAGTCATTTTAATCAAATTTTAGTAGGTTTATTTGATGTTTCATAGCATTTCAGGATTGTATTTGAGTTGTTTATATTGTTTGACATATTTTTGCTTTAATATTAAGTCAAATATTATTATGAATCGCACTTGAAATATCAAATAAATTTAACAAAATTTGATTAAGAAGATTAAATCCATGTGTTTTGAAAGATGAAGAACTAAATTGGTCCAAATTTTCTAAATAGATTAATTTCAAAATTCACTGAAAGTTAAGGGACCAAAAACATATTTAACCCAAAAAATAAATTTATGATATATAGACGAGTATAAACCTCATCTTACAAACCAATTTTATAGGATTGAAGGATTAAGTTAAGTTCAAAGTTTATCTCTTAAGATAGTATTAAAGTCATGATACAACAAATCCTAAGAAAATTTGTTATTTGTTAGACCTATCTTATCGTCCATTACTGGACCGTTAGATACCAGATTAACCAGATAAGTTAATTTTACGGTATATAATTGGATGCAAAAGCTCGTATTGGAAACTAATAGAAGATTGTATTTGATGGAAGAAACTAACCAATTGGTTTCTCTGTCAACTTGATCAAATTCAATTCCTTTGTGAAGAATTCTGGCATTGCCTTTGGCATTTCGATGGCGAGAGAGAGTGATCCATATTTGATTATGAAGCACACGCCACAACAAAAATGGTAGTATCATAAAGGCTGTTATGTCCCTTTCACTCTCATCCTTCACCAACATATACCAACTTCTAATCACAAAAGGACCCAATAGCAGGTACTGCAAAAATATTACACATCAATTTCTAATCAAAAAATTGTTTTTTATTTTTATTTTACTTTTGTAATTTGAGTTCAGTATTTTGAAAATGGTTAAATATGTTTTTGGTTCTTCAAGTTTCAATGAAATTTGTAATTAGTTCATCTTCAAAATTTTTTATCAATTTAGTCTTTCATTTTTTAAAATACGTGAATTTAGTCCTTTAAACCAAATTTTGTTAAGTTTATCTGACATTTCAAGCGCATTTCATGATAGTATTTGAATTGTTTACACCGTTTGACAAATTTTTATTTCAATGTTAACTCAAATATTATCATAAAATACATTTAAAATGTCAAATAAACTTAATAAAATTGGGTAAGAAAAACTAAATTTACGCATTTCTAAAAATAAAGGACTAAATTGATATAAAGTTTTAAAAAGAGACTAATTTCAAAATTCACTTAAACTTGAGAACAAAAACATATTTAACCCTTTTAAAAACGTAATTTTGGCTAAGGTAGTTTCTTCGTGCACTTCCATAATTCTTCAGCATCTCCATATAAAATCATATTTCATATTTAGGATTGTGTAATTCAGAAATTATTTTTTCTCTTAAAAGAATTTCTGAGTTGCACGCTTCTTGAGTAAAAAATTACTTCCAGTTTATAATTCGAAAACTAAATAACTTCTGAATTTAATTTTTACTTTTAAATTGTATAATCGAAAAAAGTTATCTTTTATTTTTTTATTAAACAATTCTAAAAGGATAAAAATTTCTTGATGAGAGTGAAATAAAACTTATGGAGGTGAAGAAAGAAAGTTACTTGGTTCCATAGTCAAGTTTGAATAGTTTACTTTTTACATTTTGATAAATTATATTATTTATTGAAAGTACCTTATTTAATAAGTTGGTTCAAATGGTACTTGATTTCATTATTACAGGTTTAAATATAGAGCCTAGGATTTAAAAAATTATATAAGATCTCATGTTTGTGATATATTCAATGGGATTCAAGATTCTATATCAAGAGTAGGAAGTGAACAAAAATGTTAACATTAAAAAATAAATTAAAATTATATTTAAATTTTTAAAGATATTATGCATTTTTTTTTACCTAATTCTAATTTTAAAAGCGTTACGAGGTATTTAATAGAAGAAAATAATATTGCCCTTTAGATAACTACGATTAGAAAAATAACTTAAAACCTATATATACAAAGAATATTATTTTGAGGAAAAAAATAAAATAAAAAACTAAAAAATACTATTGCTTTGGAATGTAGGTAGGTTATATTAGTAAAAAAAAATACGAGAAATCATACCTATAACACAAGGGAAATGAAACTTTTAACAAATAAATTTTTGACAAAGTTGACAAAGTTATTAAATAAAATATTTTTTTATTTTTATAGAAATTACAAAAATAAAGTAATACAATTTTAGAATTTTTTTAAAAAATAATATTTTAACTCCCTTTTTACCAAAAATGATTATTTCTCAAAGTTTATTAAATCAAACTTTGTCAAATTATTATTTTCCATGACATAAATACTTGTGTTATCAATGTTATATTTAAATCTAGATGTTGACATCCACTTTCCCCTTATTGCAAGTTGTCAAATAAGAGACCATGAAAATTACCAAATAAAGGAACTAAAGTTGAAGACAAAGAAAAATAATAAAGATGATTTTTAGCTATAAAACGTATTAAGTGGGTTTCTTTATATTGTGTGTAGCATATAAAAAAAATACATCAATTTTGGAAATACATAGACAGATAGAAAACAAACTTTTTGGATTAAAATAAATAAGGGTTTGGGTGATTCGCATCGATGAAGTTTTTATTATACGAAATGTTTACATGGATTATTATTATACGAAATATTCATGAATTCATTCTAAAATTATTAGTCTAGAATATCTATAATAATTTGTTTTTGATTATTATATATGGGTACGTTTTGTTTTTTTATTTGATAATTATTTTTTTGAAGAAATAAAAATAATATGAACTGTAAAATAAGAAATATGTGATTTATATTATATATATAATTTTAATGTAAAAGGATTGAAGTAATCTAAGTGATTATTTACTGATTTAACTTTTATTGTTGATAAAAAGTTAAGTTTGATAGCTTTTTTATGTTTTACATTTTGTCAATATTATTCAACATATTCTCTCAAATTTTTTGTAGTTCTTAAAAGAGTTAATGAGAATCTTTCTGTTAAATAAATTAGTACTAATTTAGAGATAACAACATAACAAGATAAATAATATTTGACATTATAATAAGTTCAGTCATTTTGATTTTACAGGTTATTTATGTTATCAAGTTATTGTTTTCTATCACTTTCTATCAACATCAATCTAATATAAAATATTATTATGATAATTTTTAATAAAAAAGAATATAAAAAAATCAAGAAACCGCATTGAAAAAATTAGACAAAAATTAGGATAAACACACTATTAAATATGAAAAAAAAAATTATACATGAATACTTTACCTTGCAATTAATTATCTGTTGTAGAAAAATTTAGTTTATGTGAGGATTGGAGCACCCTAATATTGTTTCCATGTATATTACTATTTTATGGTGATAAAAAAACAGTCTAGATTTTTTACTAGTTTTTTTTGTCAAGATTAAAAATATGTTGTATTGATATTTTAAATATATTTTAAAATATTAAAATCAGTAGTAATCTGTATATCATGAAAAACAGAAAAAAAATTTCTAATAGAAAATCTAAATTAAAAAAAGTGATTAAGGAAAAGACAGAGAATATTATAATAACCTTGAATGTTCCAAGAGGTTTCCATGGCCAGTTTGAGAGGATTCCAGGTGTTGAAGCCATAGTTGTTGGAAACAGAAAGTATGATGTTTGTGTTGAGACCAAATGGTGAATTGAAGAATGCTTAATATTTATTGGCATCACTTACACAAAGGAACACTTATTGCATTTAACACCCACCTGACAGTGTTTACTCCCATCACATGGGCAACTGCAAAATCACTATTCAATTTGCTATAAATATGTAAATTAATTAATTATTGTTCTTGTTAAATTTGGGAAGAAAATTTAACATAAATAATTAGGGTTAAATATGTTTTTTCTCTAAATTTTTAGTAAATTTTAAAATTAGTCTATTTTAAAACTTTGAACCAATTTAGTCATTTATTTTTTAAAATACGTAACGATTTAATTTTCTTAATCAAATTTTATTAAATTTATTTGATATTTTAAGCGCATTTCATAATAGTATTTGACTTAACATTAAAGCAAAAATATGTCAAATAGTATAAACAACTCAAATTCAATCCTGAAATATGTACGAAACATCAAATAAACCTAATAAAATTTGATTAAAATAACTAAATCCACGTATTTCGAAAGATAAAAGACTAAATTGGTCTAAAGTTTCAACATGGACTAATTTCAAAATTACTGAAAGTTAAGGACCAAAAATATATTTAATCCAAATAATTACAATAAATGATAGATAGTTATGATTAAATTATAATTTAATGATTAAATTACGCTTTAGATAATAATTTGATTTTTTTATAGGTATTTGATTTATTTTGTTATTTTATATTTCTTTTTTCATTGATTTTTTATTTTTGTCAAAAGAATAAAGTGCTTTTTTTATTAAATTGATATTAAAAATAATTGGAAGTGTTAGTGTCAAAATCTAGGTTTTTTACATGTTAAAATTTATATATTTTTTATCTTAGAATTAATGTTAAGACATTATACACGATTCAAAATTTAACATGTAATAGGTTTAGATTTTGATATGGGAAATTTTCAAACAACATTGATGTCAAGTTAATAGAAAAGATCACATTAATTTTTTTTTTAAAACATATTATTTTTATTAAAAAAATAGACTTAATTGAGTTAAAAAAATATATAAAAACCAAAACGAATTAAATACCTAAATACTATGACCAAATTAACAATTAAAAAAATTAATAAAATTTAATTTTCACGCAAATTTATATTTCTAATTTGATTATATAGATAAATATGATATTATAATCTATACCTATATAAAAAAAATTTAATATATTTGGTATTCACATTTTTTTTCTAATTTACCTTTTAAATATTTTTTTTAAAATAAAAATATTTTTTTTTCAATTTTATTCTTTGACTGCAGTTTTTTAAATTTAACTGTTTTTTTTAATTTAATCATTTTTCTAAACTTAAAATTTTTTAATAAAGAAATAGAAAAAAAATATTTATAATAAAATAATAATTATTATTATTTATATTTAATTTTATAATTATAGTAATAACTATAATAATTTTTATTAATTTTTATAATCATAACACAAATGCACATGTTTTGTCAATAGTGCAATATAAAGATAATAATGTATTCTCTAACTTGTCAATATACTTTCAATTATTTTCTATTATTAAACGCAATGTTGACATTTTTATTAAGAAATGAAAAAGATATTAAAAATTAGATTTAAAAATACATTAAAATTATAAAAAAGAAATTTTTTAATTAGAATTTAGAATAAAAAATATTCCTCTAATTCTTTAATCAATATCATGAACACACTAACATTTGACATGTTAGAGTATGTATTAAAAGATATATTAAGAAATCGTTTGCACTCCATTTTTATTCACTTTTTAAAAGAACTCGATTTTTATACGTTACCAACTTTGATGATTCATTAAATTCAGTCAATAAATAATAACTATGCATAAATAAGTTTGAAGTTTTCATTTATTGCCTCACCAAACTTTGGTTTGGATGGAAAAGAGATGAATACTAGTAATTTATTTAGTGCTATTTTTGTATGTTTTTTTTTTATAACATTTTAAGTGTGGGGAGATTTGTTAATTGAGTTAAATTAGATCTATTTTTTTTTTAAAGAATTTAATCATTCTGACTTTTTTTATTTACAATTTAATTTAGTTTAATTTCTTTTCTTTCTAAAATTTAAATTTTTGCATAGTCATTTCAATATAAAATAGTTTGAATTGGACTGAGATGGTATCTGATTTTAGTGTTACAATTATTTATCCTTGAGAGTGTAAGATATAAAAGGATCACAATTAAAAATATATTAAATATCTTATATAAGTATTACATAATTAAGAGTAATATAATTCTCTAAATATAAATTATTAACAATAAACTTAATCAACTTGATAATTACATTTATATTCTATTAATTTAAGTAAATAATAAATGTTTCCATTAATTATATATATAATATAAAATAATGTATAGTTTATATATATATATATATATATATATATATTTAAATAAAATTATGTAAGTATGTACATAATTGGATCGAATTAATCATGATCAAACATACATTCTAAAATCTAACTCGTTTATATTTTGATTCGCGTATGCGTCGTCTTCTCTTCTCTATCTCTGTTCTTCGCCCTCGAAAAAAAACTTTACCAAATTTCTAGTTTCATTTTCACTTCTACAATTAATGTAAAAAAGTCACCAATATCAACGTCAGTAATTGTATGATGGCCACGTGTTCCAAAATTGCTTCTCAAACCAACTTCAATCCGTCAACGTTAACCATTCTAACGACGTCCAAATAATTGGACTCAATTGATGCACATAAACGTATTTGGGTATACAATTGACACTTTTTAAAACTGAGTACCAATTTGATACACTAGCACCAAACTGAGTACTTTACAAGTAATTAAACCTTAAATATATTTTCAATTCTTAAATTTTTTTAAAAAATTAAAATTTATTTTTATCTCAATTTTTAATATATTTTAGACTCTAAATTAAAAAATTAATTTTTTTTAATCTAATAACGTTAATATTTGAATTTGTTAAACATGTTTAAATTATAATTTATTAAAATATATAAAAATTCAAATGTTATCCTAACATGTACTTCACATGTAAAGAAAATACAATTAAATTATAAAAATTGTATTTATTTATTTCTAATTGAGAGTTAAATAGATCAAAATTTGAAAATATAAAAATTTTAATTTTACATCAAAATTTAAACGCTAAAAATATATTTACCATAAAGTTAAAAATTAATTGAATCTAATATTAAAAATTAATTGAATCCGATTTATATCCTCTCGTAATAATTGAGATAGACCTACCAACATAATAATTAATGGTGACTTTTTGGTATGTTTATACGTACACATTGCATATGCCAAAAGTACAACAATTTAATTCATGGAAATAGATGCTTTCTTCACGCCATCTTATCTTTGGAAAACTATGATGATCATTAAATTTTCCAGAAATCGGTTGTTATCCACTATTTGATATTGGAGTCTTTTTTTTTTTCAAGTACACAATAATTATCCATTTACTTCACATAATATTGTTATTAGTAGTAATATATATATATATATATATATATATATATATTTTATATTTTATAAAAAAAAAGAATAACATTATTATTATAATAATTATAAAATTAAATAAAGTAATTTTTTAAGTAATTTTTATAGTTTAAAAAGTAATAAATTTAAAAAAAACAGATAAATTAAAAATTAGTTAAATTTAAAAAAGGATTAATAAGTGGTAATTTGACGTAGTTAAAAAATAGTAGATTTAAGTAAAAAGTTTAGTGTTATTTATAATTGATTTAAACAAATTGACAAATTATTCTTTAGCGTAATAGTCTTTAGGTATAATATTTTTCAAAGAAATTATAAACATATTTTGATTAAACAGTTAATTAAAAACAAACAAATACATTATTTCTTATAATTTTAAATTGTTTACAAATATAATTATTGATTGTCAATAATAATCATAAAGTTTTTCAGAAAAAATAAATAAATAAAATTATTTAAAAAACCAGATATTAAATATACATATAAATGAGTAATTTATTCAATAGTATTCACATTCATTCACTTTCTTCACACACATAATATTTTTCTTTATACTTTTTTACAAATCACATTTATCAAATAAAAATTCAATTGAGATAACCAATTGTCCTTATTTAATATTTTTAATTTTATTAATAAAAATTCAAACAAAGACAATCTTGAAAATCAATTCATCAATCTTTCTAAATGGTATAATTACCCACCCAAATAGTGCATTAGTATCTAATCAACTTCTAATATCATTTTAGACTCAATCAAGATTTACAAAAAAAAAAAATACATCTTTGTTAAAAAAATGCACAAAATATCTTTGTCTTATTAAAGTGATCCCCTACGTTGGATCAATTGAATGGTTGATTGATGGGGAATTAAGTATTCCATTATAAAGAACAGATGGAGTGATTATGAATAGTACTATTGGTTACACATAACACTTCATCATCATTTTTTTAGACCGTACTACTTCTCTTCTCGCTCATGTTAATTTCATTTAAAGTATTTTAATACGGTCAATCATATTATATTTTGATAATTTTATTTTGTCATAAAGTTAGCTAAAAGAGTGATTTTTCCTTAAGTTTGTAGAATTTTTAATATTTTTTATTTTTTTTCTTCATAAATCTGTTATGTTTTGTTTGTAGAATAGTTATTTTAAATTGTTATATTTTTTTTTAAATGTTATAAGTGTTGCTTTCTTTTTAAGTTTTATGCGATTTTTTTTTTTTGTTTCTTTTTATGTGTAAAAGGGTTGGAATACCCCAAATGCTTCTTTATTTATAATTTTTTATTGTTGATAAAAAAAATCTTACAATGAAGTGACATCTTTTAAGTAGTTTTAGAATATAGAGAAATAAGAAAATAAAAAAAAAATGAAAAGTCACTTAAAAAATACCATTCAGATTATAATAGAAAGTTGTCAAAATTTAATTGTTAAAAATAATTTTCCGGTTAGTATTCACCTCTTACTACATTTACTCTTTTTCATATCTAATTTGTTAGGAATCCAAGTGTGAGTCTAAGTCCCACATTGACCAGAATTGAGAAAGTAGAGCACCATATAAGGATCAAGGCTCATAAACCCATTGCCTTAAGGTTTTGGGTTGAGAGTGGTGTCGGTGTCTTATGTGGTTGGGTGTCTTATTGGTGTTGTATCTCCCCAGTGATACCCAATTGAAAAAATAGAGCACCATATAAGAATCAAAGCCCATAAACTCATTACCTTAAACCTAGTTAATTTGGATCCTAGCAGTCATATCATTTTAACAAGTAAAAAAAGAAAAAAAATATACAAATAACTTCGTTTAGTGGCTAATTTTAATATAGTAAAGAGAGTTTCCAACTTCAAACTTTGATCAAGAAAGATGTAATTGTTGTCTATCTTTTATGGACAATATATTATTAGTGATCAAGAAAGATGTAATTGTTATCTTTTATTGACATACATGGCAAAGGTGATATAATATATCTGTGTGAGAGGAAGAAAAACTTTTCACATTATTGATGACTATTCTTAGATAATTAATTTTGGGAGACTTAAAATAATATATTCAAAATTTATATGTTTTATCATTATTACTAACAGAATAAAAATGGGTACATATATACTTTAATATAATTATAATTATAAAAAGAAATTGCACATATCTTGATGATATACATTATCTTCGTATTAGTTTTTTTTTTAATTTTACATTAACTAAAGATAAGTCAAATTTACATTATATAAATGGGTGCAAACCTTATATTATAACTAAATTTTATGAAGTTAAATTAAACTTAAAGTCCACAATTTTAAAATGATATGAAATCCATTTGAAATTTGTTATAATAAGATTTATTATTTATTGAGTCTATCTTATCGTATACTATCCGACTATCGTTAATGTTTTGTAAAGTTAAATTTGGTTTGATATTCTATTCTTATAATCCATTAATAAACAAATCTTAAGAAGGATTCTATTTGGATAAAAATTAGATAAGGAGATATAAACTAAGTTTAAGTTTAATCGTTCAATGCACCACTTAAAGTTTAGTTTGAAAATTTCAAAACTTCATTGCGAAAAGTCTCAAACAAATTAATCTGATTTTAACTTAGTAGCTGAGCATTTTCCAGCTAAGTAGTCATTTTCGAGGTTGGAAACAAACATGAATTCTAAGTCTGGTTAATGTCTTAATCAGTTAAGGTTCTTCCAAAACAGTTACGTGAGAGATGAGAATACATAATGATAAAATTTTATACAAATACTTTTAGAAAAATATAAAAAATAAAATGTAATTTTTAAAAATTAAAAATATGTATAAACTAAATATATAACTTATTTAAACTTCTTTAATTTATGAAAAGCTTTTCTAAACGTACCTTTGCATTAAAGTCAATGGTTATTTCTAAACGATCATGATTTCAAGCCAAGTATGGAATAAAGCATCATACTGCAAAATATTTTAATATAATGATCTTTGACTCTTTAGTAAAAATGTTAAAATAAACAATATTATATTTTAGGACTTTTTGATCACCCAAAATAAGATAAATAGACATGTAGGAAATTTCACATAGATTAGAAATAAGGTGATTTTACAGTTTATAAGTGGGTGCAAACCTCACTTTATAAGTCGATTTTTGTAGGGTTGAGTTAAGTTTAAAGTCCACTTCTTAACATGCCATTAAAATTATGAGTTATAACTTATTATAGCGAGATTTGTTGTTTATTGAACTTATTGTATCATTCTATAATGAGATTTATTATTTGTTGAACGAGGAATTGTTGGAAATTCTATATCGATCATAGATAATGCCACATTATGATATAAACCATAATGCAAATGGTAAAATTATTTTAGTGAATAAATATTGGTAATTGAGAATGAGAATGATATTCATATATAAAATATAATGTTGATGGTTATGTTATGATAATTTTAGAAATAATTATAATATTAAGCAATAATTATTTATATTCAAAATAATAAATTTTAGTTAGTAAATAATGTTGTTTTAATTTATTACAAACCGACCTATAATTCCACACACACACAACACACAATTTTTCTGTGCTAATAGCTTTGTGTAGTACAAGGATTGCAATAAATTATTTCCTCTAATTCAACCTAGGTAGCATTGAATTTTCATATGCTTAGTACAATGATTAGATTTCATATTTATGTTATTTTTTTCATTCAGTTATGACACTACTTAAACAAGTTACATTAGGTTCTAAAGAAAAATAAATAAATACTCCTCTACTATAACTTAATTAAAATCAATGCCTTTATTTAAGAACTATATTTTATAAACAAGTATTTGACCAATTTTTTTTCTTCAAACAAAAATCTCAGAAGAATTGAACCAAAAATACTCTAATTTGCATTAAATTAAGTGAGCACGTTTACATTGTACCTGTTACTTTTTTGAGGGAAGGGTGCAGATTTGAGTAGTTTGTTTCTCCTTATGTATATCTGAAGAAATAAATGAAAAGAATGTATTATAACACCTAATCTCACTCACTACAAATGAGAAAAAAAATATTACTAACATTGTTATGATGTCATGTTTTTCCTTGAATATCGTTGGATAATGAAATTTTGATTCTTATTAACTTCTATTTTGTATTCCTTAACATAGTTTAATATTGAATATCCATTCTTTTAAAAAAAATAGTACATTAATCAATATTTTATATTAACTCAAGTCAGAGATTACAAAATGAGAATCAATGACAGTTAAAATATAATTTTTCTTTAAGATTTTTGTTTTCAACTTGAACCTAAGCAAATAAGATAGTAACACCATTGTACTTTATGAGCACACATGTTATTATATTCTATTACATACTGCACAATAGTTGGTTGAGGTTGAGCTACCCTTAGCCAAAACTCATTATTGCATTAATTGTAGTTATTGTGGCAATTTTGACTACACAAACAAAATTGCAGAAGCACAATAAAAACAATTGAGTTATTGGAAAAGCACAATAAAAACAAACATGTGACTAAGCAAAATTATTCATACATTTGTTTCATTTATTTATTTGTGTTTTTTTTTAGTTGGAGCTTGTCACATATTTTAAGCACTGGCTCTATATGTTTTGTGACCTCTCTTTTCAATTTTTAATCTAAAGCATTATAAGAAATTTTTTTAAATATTAGCATCGATTAAATTGCGATGGTATCAGTTTGACACTAAAAAATTAATTCTTTAAAAGAATAAATTAAAAAGTGTAAAATTGTTTTCAATTTTTTTAATAAATCAATATTTGTATTGATATTGGATTAGAATAAGCTAATAGAGTATCTTTTGTGTTGAACGTTAATAGAAGCTAAGCCAATTCTAGTGAAATTAAAATGTTAATTTAAAAAGAAGTAAAAGAAATATAAAATTATTTTTAAATTTTTTAATAAATAAACACTTGTTTTATCGTCAGTTTAATGGGAGCTCACAAAAATAAATAAGGTTAAAATCGACCTAACATGCAATAATAAAATAAATAAGTTAACACAGACTTAGTTAACATTAACTAAATAAATACTAAAATTAGATAAGTTAATCTTGACATAGCGGTTACTAATTAAAAAAATATTCAAAATAAATATAGTTAGAGTTAACTTTACGGATACCAATCTTAATTATTTTAAATTAATTTTAATTAGTATTCATTAATTCAATGCTAAGTTAAATATTAATAAGTTAACATTAACTTAGTAGACACGGACTAAAATAAATATTTAATATAAATATAATTAATATTGATTTAATGAACACTAACTTTATTTATTTTAGTTAGTTTCGACTAGTCCAACAATAAGTTGTATATTATATAGTGGCAAATTGGTGGCAAATTAGGGTTCCAAAATTTTATTATAGATGTATAAAAATTTTGAGATACCAAACATATAAAATATATTATTTTTTTTTAAATATCTTAAATTATTAATTAATATATATATTTGAATGCTAAGGGGTGCAGAAAGAAAAAAGAGTGGAAGAAGAAATGGCCCAAATTTTGTGAGTCTATTTATGAAATCAAATTTATGTGGTAAATTAAACACAAAATCCATTGTTATATTATCTTATTTCCATTCAAGCGTCTAAAGGATGGTGACACACCTATTTGCTTATGATGTTCTATCTTCACCTTCTTACAAATCAAACATATAGCTACATATTGAACTCCTTCCTTCATCATTTTGGATACCAAAATATTCTCTTAAGATTTGTATACATTTTTGTTGCACCTAAATTTTATGTGATAAATCATACTAATGTGGGGCCTTAGCCCTCCATAGCTTTTTCACTTCTTCATTAAAATATAATAATGTATTATCATTATTTTAAAATATGAGTATTCAAAAAGTTAGTTTTCTTAGAGATAAAACTCAAACTTTTTTATTTGCATACTTGCTATCGATTAATAATTTTGTTACTAAATTTTTAATATTATATTAAAAAAAACTAGTTTAAAAATTCAACTTTATTATTTTATTGTAAATGCTTTCAACCATCTAAATTTTGAAAAATTTATCAACCATATTTGAATTATATCAATTTCATACACTCGAGACATTTATTTTAACTAAGAAAATTTAAGGCTAAAGATTGGATACATGCACCAATTCCAGAACGAAAACCACGTATTTTCCATTAATAGGCAAGTCTGTGCATGGATATAAACACTAGATAATGAGATATAAAATAAACTTTAATTGTTCAATGCATCACTTAAAGTTTAGTTTGAACATTTCAAAACTTTATTAAGTCTCATAAAATTAATCTGATTTTTTAACTTAGTAGTTTAGGATTTTCCAGTTAAGTTGTCATCTAGAGGTTGGAAACAAACATGAATTTCTAAGTCTGGTTAATTTCTTAATCCTGTTGTATCAAAAACATTACGTCAGAGAAGAGAATACATATACATGTGGACAAATTATTTTACAGATACTTTAGAAAAATATTAAAAAATGCTTTTTTAAAATAAAGATTAATTTATGTATAGACTAATTTACAAAACTAGTTTTATATAACTTTTTTCTTTTTAATTTATGAAAAACATTTCCAAACGTATTTTACATGAAACTGTCGATGTTTATTTGGCGTTCATGGTTACATTGTTTGAGCACATCAGACTAATCCCATTATAGCATTTCTGGGTGTCAATTTAGTCAATGTTATGTGACTTAGCTTTAGCCTACTCTTAAATAAGCTTTCCTTTTATTGGCCTCAAATGAGGGGGCCAAACTAAAGCTAAGGTGGGTTTAGTCACATTACAAGATTTTAATTAACTGTTAACAACAATATATTGGGTTTGAGTCAAAGTTCAATGGATCCCAGTTGAAATTTTGTCGAATTCGACCGAGTCGACCACAACCAAAATTTTGTTGAATTCGACAAAGTTAACTCTGACTGAAATTTGACTGAGTCGGTTACAATCAAAATTTGGTTGAATTTGGCCAAATTTGACCGAGTCAACCTTTGACCAAATTTTGGTCAAGTCATCCCTAACCTAAATTCGATCGAAATTAACCGAGTCAGTCTCGACAAAAATTTGGCTGATTTTGACCAAGTTGACCCCACTCTAAATTCAACTGAATTTGGCCGAGTTAGTCCTAACCTAAATTTGGCCAAATACAAAACTATTTTACATTTGGTAACAACCAAAGTCTGCGTCCCTGACCAAAATTCGATTGAATTTAACCAAGGACTATGACCGAAACCTCGAAATTTAGCTGAATGTAAAATTATTTTAATTTTTTTTTGTTAAATAAACATTAAAAAAAGCATGCATGACACCATCACAATAAATCATTAAATAATAATAAGTAGCTAAAATTTTGATAATAAATGATAAAGACCAATTAAGACTTTAATTCATAAATTAATTATAATTTTTTATTAATTATAAAAAATATTTTAGAAATCAATAATTTTAAATTTATAAAATGATGTTTTATTTAGTTAATATAATAACTAATATTTGTTATCTTTAAATTTAGTTATTATTTAATAATTTTTTTGTAATGTACGGGAAGAGAAAAAATGAAGACACAGCCAAAACAGAATGGTAAAATGAAAAAAATTCTACTATTGATAAAAGGAATGGATAATATTATGTAAGCAAGAGAAAATATGAGTCATTCCTACCTCTAAACCTCACAAAACAGACAAAAAAAGAAAAAAACAACACAAAAAGCAATATTTATACCTACAAGGAATAACAAAGTGCCTAAGAGGAAAAAGCAAAAACAAAATGATAACTTCAATATTCCTACAACCGATAAGCTTCTATGCTTATATCTATAGTGATTTCCTTTACAATTAAATTTATATAAAACCTTAAATATCACTCTCTTCTAACAAAAAAAATTAAGAATAATTGAACCAAACATTCTCCGATTTGAATTGAATTAGGTGGGTACATTTACATTTTATTTGTTACTGTTTTTCAGTAGTTTGTTCCTAATCCTTTATAAAGATAATGATTTGACAAAATGATAAGTTTGTTTTCTTAGAGAATTACAAATGTTTCACTTTGTTTAATCATCATCCTGTATATAATAATACGTGATATACAAAATTGTTTATACATTTACTTCATTTCTTTGCTTTTGTCGAGAGTTGGAACAAATATTTTTCATGCTAATTTTATCTCAACTTCAATATGCACTTTAAATGAACTTTATACATCATGTTAATTATTTTATAAAATTACAGATACAAATGAGTATAAATTCTCAACTCTCACTATATTGAATCATGAGAGTATAATAAGAAAAACAAGAGAAATATTAGGAAATCTCAACCCAATACCATGAGAAACTAATTAGAAACTGCAACAATAGTTTATATTATACAGCAGAAACTGCAACAATACATATAGTTTGATATTATATATATTGATACATTAATTGCATCTTGGAAACACCATATATAATAAGCTAGTTAATTAATTAATTGATTGATACATATTTTTATACACGCACAAAGTGATTAATTAATTGAGAATTTTATATTATGGTAATTGATTATGAATTGAAGAAAAGGTCTTGAATGGCCTAAAGCCATGTTGAAGACTCGCTTGCCATATTTTGTCAACGCTAAATGTGAAGTTTCCACACTCGTGAACGTTCCAACCTTCTAGGGCATGCACTATTCCGGCCACGCGCCACGCGCTCATCACTCTCCTTGGCAGCCAGTTCTGTTGTACATGCAAACTCGTCACTTATGGAATTCATTTTGCCAACAAAAATTGCATAAAACCATCATACAAAAATATTCAAATGACAAGCTTATTATGATAACAAATGAATTATTATTATTTTTTTCTAGGAGTTATATGTGTTAAGTTTTTCGAGAGAAGATCAATGGTAAAATATAACACCAATGAGACTCATACAATACCAATGAGACATGAGTTCAACTCACACACAAGAAATTGACACCATTCTTAACTCAAAATTATAAGGCGCGACGAATTTGTAGGTCTTCTTTATCCTTATATAGTGCTAAACTTTCTTCTTTTTATTCAATATCTGAAACTTAAACTTACATTTGGATTCCCAATAATATGATGGTTTAGTCATAAAGTTGAAAGAGATAGTAAACGAGATTATGAGCTTAACCCTCTAATTCAAAGTTATAAGATTAGTTTAATAGACTTAGAAAAGAGGATGGAAGAGGTTATATTTTCAATTTTCTTCCGTAACAAAATATTAACAACTAACATTTCTTAATATATACTAAAAAAAAGCTTTAACCCCATAACTCATTAATAGTTATTTCTTAAAATAACATACCAAAAGTGTTAAACAATAAATTTTAATTCTAATTCAATTTTTAAGAAAAAATTTATATTCGTTTATATATTCTAAATTGATGTGATTTATAGTTCACAGGAGATTTAAGAAAGAAAAAAGTACATTTTCTTATAATACCTCACAAGAATCGACGTTGACTAAAGAAGGTGGAGCTATCATGGCTGGTGTGCTTTGATAGTAGCAGTCTTTACGAAGTTTCTTGGGAGGGAATTGAGAAACAGGAATGAACAGTGATTCTTTTTGTGCTTTCTTTTGTTCTGCTTCGTTACATTCGTCTCCCACTAGCCAAATCTGCAAATTCAAAATCAAAACCCATCATTTCAATAGTATCCTCTTTTCTTCTTTTTTTCATTCAAATCGTTAGATTTATAAGAAGGGAGTTTTATTAGGGAGATACAACATCAATGAGACATGAGCCTAATTACATAAAGTATTGACATCACTCTCAATCCAAAACCTTAAGGCGCTGAATTTATGAGTCTTTATTTTTATATAATACTCTATTTTCTCATTTATAATCAATATGAAATTTACACTCACACTTGAATTCCTAACACAAATTAATTAAATTAAAAATATCAAACAGAAAGAAACAAAAGAAAGAGGTGAATTATTAAATATTGATAGAGGGATTCACCTTTGCAGTGTAGGATCCAGGGAAAACCAAGTTCTTTTTGCACTCGTTGGAGAGTCTTAGTTCAAGATCATCGTATTCATCTTTATACATAGTTGTAACCTGAAAAATATGATTCCAATATATTAATTTATGAAATTATTTCAGTATATTGAAATATATTAATTAATTCATGAAACTGTGGTAAAAATGTTTTGAGCGAAGGAAAACATGCTTAATTTATAAGTATTAACATACCTTTGTACCTCTTTCACATAAAGCAGTAGCAATGGCGTATGAAACCTTATTAGGTTTTCCACAAAGAAGAACTTCACTTGCTTCTTTGGGAATGCTGTTAAGAACAATGGCTACAACTAAGCTACTTCCATCCACAATCTTTATCTTAAGCTCTGGGAACCTTTTGATGTAAAGTTCACCATATTTATTCAGTGAATCTCCCTGAAAAATCATTCAACGTAATCATTGATTTAACCATAATATTATGAACATAGAAACATTAAATCATGTTATTTTTGAACGAACATACACGGTTTATAATGATGAATGGTAAAGAAATACGTTCAGTATATTTTGTCCTTTTTTTACACAGATAATGATATTTTAATCTATATTTTTTACTCACTTTTAATTTATTATTTTAATCACTATTAAATTATTTATTTTAATTCTTTTTTAATAATGATAGATTAAAAAATGAGTTAAAATATCATTATCTTTTATTATAAAAAAATAGGAATTTTTGGATTGTGTCTTTAAAAAGCTAAATATTTTGCGCTATTTCTTCCTACACCTCACAAATTATTAAATGCACTCTTATAATACTAGGAAAAAGACTAAAACATCTTGCTATAAGAAGAAGAAGAGAGAGAACGATAAAGAGGAAGAAAGAAAATACGAAAAAGAAAAAGTTATTGTAGAAAGTTTTTTCGGAACATGTGTTGAAAGATTCTTTCAAAATACAGTAGAAAAAACATATTATATGCGTTTTGAAAAGTTTATTCCAAACATTCCATTCTATCTTTTCATGTTTTAGAAATTTTATTCTGAAAATTGTTTCGAAAATTATTTCAAAAACTTTGTTCCGGAGAGTTTGTTCCAAAGTTTCAGAAATAGAAGTCATTTTTACAAAGGGTTAAAATGATCATTTTCAAAACTTGAGGCTGTGTGTAAAGAAATTGTGGGGGTGCAAAAAGTAAAAGCCGAATTTTCTTCATATTTTGCAATAGTGGACCCTGAGGTGAGTCCAATTGCGATAGCTTGGCCCATAAAAAGTTTTGAATAGAAAAATGATAGGAAGAAAAAATAACACACAATAGTGTAAAAATAACTAAAAAACAAATAAATAACTTGCCTGGTTTGAAAGACCTAGACTTAGAACCTTTGCTTTGCTCGCCTCTGCTTGAAGTATTGCATCTTGAATGAGTTTGTTAAGAGTTTCACTTTGCCATTTGAAAAGGTACTGTGAAAAGTGAAAAGTGTGAAGAGAAAGCCAAATATTATATTTGTAGGAAGGAAAATGATTTTTTGACTACTAAATTTTGACAACTTTTTCTTACAATTTTAAGTATTATTTTTTAAGTGGTTTTCTATTTTTCCTTTTTATCATTCTCAATATTCAAAAACCACTTAAAAGATGACACTTTGTAAGAAAAAGTTGTCAAAATATCATTGTCGAATAAGGAAACTTTTATCGAAATATTAAAGTAAAATTAGTGGAAACTTACTTGTACATGGAATCTAGGTATAACCCATGATTGCAAATTGAGCATTTTGAAAGCATTCCTCTCGATGAGAAATGTTTGGCCATAAAACCAAGTGACAAGAACAGAGGAAAGAGTGAAAGGCCACATCAAATAAAGGTACCATGTTGAAGATTGTGGTTTTGAGGCTAAGGAAGCAAATCCCAACCTCAGATGAAAAATGGATTCTGGTGTTGTCAGATGTGTTAGATGAACTACATCAGCTGAAATCTCTTCTCTTTTCAATGATGTTTCGTATGTTCTGTCTGTCGTATTGTCCATGGTTCCATAGATGTAATCATAAATTGGCATGAACAGTGAATAATTCGTCCTGAACTGGGTATGATGCAGTGAGTGGAACCTGTCACACAAAAATTTTACTTCATTTTTTCTTCATTTTTTCACATTTATTCACATCAATCAAATTAGTACATGTATCAGTATTAATTTAAAATCAATAATAGTAAATAGTTAAACCCTAGATATGTGTTAAGAATTGGCCGATAACAATTTATTGACAGGTGAAATAACTGACTTAACAAACAAACAAATTTTATTGGAATAGGTTCAAAATCACAATTATAATATCATATTAAAAAGTGAATTTTAAGTTTAACTTAACTTTACAAGACTGGTTTGTAAGATGAGATTTACATCCACTATGTATTATGAAGTGATCTTATATATCTTAGGTTAAGATGAGACATCAATCAAATTAGTACATGTATTAGTGACTAATTTAGAATCAATAATAATATATAGTTAAACCCTAAATATGAATTAAGAATTGGTCGATAACGGTTTATTGACGGGTGAAATAACTGACCTAACAAACAAATTTTACTAGAATAAGTTCAAAATCACAACCGTGATATATCATGTTAAAAAATGAATTTTAAGTTTAATTTAACTTTACAAAACTGATTTGTAAGATGAGATTTACATCTACTTATGTATTATGAATTGACCTTATTTAAGATCGACGTGAGACATTCAACATTATACTAATGTTAGACATGAATTTAAATTTTAATTCATAATCAATTATAATTTTTATTAATAATAAAAACTGTTTTAAATACCAATTTATAATATTTGTCTTTAAATTTGATCACTATTTAATTTTTGTGTAATGATACTTAATTTCATCTATTTATGAAGAAAGATATGAAATCCTTACCTATTATCAACATTTTCTAACAGATAAATACAGCAACTATGAAAATTCAATAGGAATAATTAATGTTGCTTTGAAGTCACATAAATTTCTACTGTGATGAGTCACAGTTTTGTTGTTTCAATCATAGGTGACCAATTACAGGTGGCTTCACAACAAGGGTGACACATTAATGAATCAATTAACCGAAATTGATGTAATTGAATCATAACATATGAACAAACCATAATGATTGTGTTCAAATTAGCAGAACTAAATTAATGCAATCCTTGTACGCAATATAACTAAACCTATGAACTAATAACCACTTATGAACACTGAAACCAAACCCGTAGAACAAATCAAACTCGGTGATTCAATTAATGTTATCATATTTGAGTAATGTTTTTGATTCAAATTTAGGTAAAACAAACGTTTGATTGTGTTCCACGTGTATCATTAGTTGTTGAATGTCAGTGTTTGTAAATAGTAGAACTAAGAGGATTGCATTGCATTAAATTATTTCATCTAATTTCAACCTATAGAATTGATTTATGATATGCTTAGTACAATGATTAAATGCAATACCAAGTAGTTGTTCGTTATGTGTCACCAATGTACTCAAGCCACATGTTGTGGAATGTTACTTACTTGTACATTACTTGGATCATTATACTTTCCCTATAGCTTTAACTATGAACAACAACGAAAAAAATGATGCTTTGACTTTTCAAGAAATATAAAAAAAAAATCTGTTAAGGAGAGAATGTAGGGTTCATCAATCAAAAGTTTTTTAAATAACGAGATGATTTTTTATCTTTTTATGATTATATATATATATATATAATTTAAAATATATTTTTTAATTTTAAAATATTAAGTATATTTGGTATTTCAAAAAAAATTATATATTTATATAAAAATTTTCACACCTTCAAAATATTTGTTGAATGTCATATATAAGGAATGTAACAATATCTATCAATTTGTTAAATATTTATAGTTTCAAATATATGCCAATGAAAAATCATGACAATAGTGGGAAAAAAAATATAGTGATGTTGGTAGTGGATATATTGAAAGTTGTTGGATGAAGATGAAAAATAATTATAATAATAATAATAATAGTATAACATAATGATGATAATAATATAGTGATATTATTAGTTGTAATAATGATAATAAAGAGAATCATATATATAATGGTTGTATGTAAATATTGTTTGTGGGAATAATAAATGATATATAATAGAGATATGAATGAAAATGATTCTTGTAAAGTGTAATGAGTATTATTATATATAGTAGTCATATAATGACACAAGTATTAGTGATGATATATTCATATACTTCAATGATAATTATTGAAGCATCAATTAATCAAAATTTTAATGATAATAATTGAGACATAACATTATAACAATTTTGGTAATGTTGGTTGGGGAAAAATGAAGATGTAAAAGGTGAAATATATATATAACTTTTATTTTATCTACCATTTTTCATTCTCTTCCTTTAGAGATAAGTTTTTGAAAGAAATGAGATTATCTATGTTATGGATTTTTGAAACAATATATATAGGAAAAAAAAAAGGAAGAGAATGAAAATAGATAATAACCTATTAAAATAGAACATATATGATGTAATAACCTTTCCTATTTTCATTACATTGATAACAAAATTTTACCTTACAATAGTTTCATGACAAATACGTATTATTTTCAAATCATTTAACATTCTTTTTTTCACTAAGTTAGTAAATTAAATAAAAAAACACATTTAATTGTTCCACGGATTACTTTTTTTTTTGTTCACACCACCATTATTGATGCAAACATGAAAGCAACACTTTCCTACATTTGTCACTTTTATTGAGTTGTCGAGCTTTTGAATGAAAACGTGAATGAAGGATACGGTTCATATAATAAATTTTGAAAATAATGATTTTAATAATAATCTCCTGATTATTATATTTCTTTTTATGTGTGGAATAAGGTTATTCATAGAAACTTATAATTAAGTAAAATAATCAATGCAACATTTCTAATTAAATATGTTGAATGAAGTAAGGAATTAAACACTTGACTTTTCTCTATCATATACAAAAAAAAAAAAAAAAAAATTGTTCTTTTAATCTTCCATCATTGTAGGAGTTTAGTGTCTAAGGTTTAAAAATGATCAATTTTGCTTCATAATCACAATATACTTAAAATATTTTATTGACATAATTATATCTAAAGATGAAAAATGAGATAATTATATTAAGCATTAAAAAATATATTTTTTAAGTTTAACTTTTTATTTGTATGGACAAATGTTAGTTGTTAGTATTTTGTTAATGAGGAATTGATCCTACAATCTTTTCGTATCAAACTCTTCAACCTAACTTTATATCTTCTAAATGTTAATCAGAGAGTTGAACTCATGATTTCTTTCCCACTTTTTACTCGTAAGTCAATCTTACAGTTTAACTCAATTTTACAAAATTAACTTATAAAATAAAATATGAACTCAATTTATTTAATTTTATGTCTGATGGATATAGAAATTTGACGAGACAAATATGAGATGAAAAATAATAATAAAATAAGAGAGTTAGAAACTTACGACGGAGTGTACATGATATACTTTAGGAAGGGAAGTGTTGAGAAAATGGACTTTGGAATGAACTCAAAATTGCAGTGACCCAAATTGTTCATGAAGTCAATGTATGCAAGATAACCAGCATAGGATGCTATGGAAGCTGTTCTTGTAACCACAGTTGAGTAAAGTGGAATCGCAAATAACAAAAAGTATGCTATGTGTTCTGCAAATGGATGGATCACAGCTGCAAAATTCATCAACAACTCAATTAATTAATTAATTAATCAACAAAACTTATTTTTAATTAATTTTAAGTAATTAATTACTTATGTTCAACAAAACTTGTCAACTATACCTCTCACACTAATTAAAGTCACATGCACTCTTGAAAACAACATATATATAATTTTCTTTTGAATAATTCATGTGGTCCTTGTCTCACAAAATCAAAAACTGCTTCTGTGACAATAATGGCTTGGAAAAGGGAAATGACTCACCCATTATCATTAATTTGTGTGCATCAAATATATCTTTTTTGTAATTTCTCCTCAAGAAAAAGAAAAATAGATAACATTTACTTAATAACTATAAATATTTTTCATTTTTCTTATACAATAGAATGATTAAACTTGTGCATTTAAATGAAAATTTTTACATGTTATAAATGTAACATGTATAATTAAAAAAATGTAACATTGTATTAATTATTCATTTAAAGTACTAAAAAAAACAGTGGATATTTTCAGATACTTGGCATAGTGTAAAGGATTGATTTTTTCAAGTAAACATTATCTGTTTGTAATATGCATAAAAAAAATGGAAATATTAGTAAAAGAAGAAAATGGAAAACCTACAAGTAATGGGTTCTGTGACAATGGAAGAGTGGTGATGAGAATGGTATCTGGAATACAGAAAATGATGATGAAGTGCTCTGTGTAACCAATAATAAAGAAACTCAACAGGTCCTGCATGTAAAAGTGCAGTGATAACCACACCATCCAATCTCCACAGGGGCATCTGAGAAGCTTCAGGAAGTAGATTATGACCTATATAGAACAAGATCCCATTGAACAAGATCTGGTCATCCCTGCAAAATTTTCATATTTCTAACATTAAATCAAACATTCTAGTTCACTTGTTCAACAATGTTTAAGAACTGTTCTATATATAAAGTTTGGTGTATATATATATATAAGTCTTCGGTTCTATAACCCAATAATTCTACATCGCTTAGCAGCTGAAGTTTCATATTCCAAATGTTGAAAGTCTTACATCGACCCGTGATAAGAGTGGGGTGCAAATTTTATCTTACAAGTTAATTTTGTGGAGTTGAGTCTAAAGTCCACTTTTAATATGTTATCAGAATCAGTTATAGTCTATCCTAACAAACTTTTTTGGACATTTTGTTCCACTCGCTATCGGACTGCTAAAGGACCACCCATTTCTAATTTTACGCACGAGATGTATATAGTTCGACGTGAAAGGTGTGTTGCAAGTCTCACATGACCAGAGATAAGAGAGGTGTAAACCTCATCTCAGAAAGTAGTTTTGTGAAATTGAGTTAAGTTTAAACTTCACTTCTAACATCTAGACCGACAATATTTCAGATACGGTGATTAATGAACGTCGCTTCGACGGGAGATTACATTGATGTTGTTATTGAAATTATGATAATGAGTATTTTTTGCAGCATGACAGAGAAAGTGGTTTTTTGTTTTAGTTTTCAGTGGTGAAGAACTAACCAGTTGCTTTCTCGATCAACTTGTTCAAACTCGATGGCCTTGTCAACGATTCTGGATTTTCCTTTGGCAGTTCTGTGGCGAGAAAGTGTGATCCAAATTTGGTCATGCAGCATCCTGACCAACATGTAAGGGAAGATGAGGAAGTAACCGAGGTCTCTCTTCTTTGGATCATTCACTATGAAGGAGTAAGTGCTGTGCACAATCCATGGTGTCAAAATCACCCACTGTCATCACCATCAATATTGTATTGTTAATTCACCACAAAAACCATTCCACAACACTCTATTATATTATATTTATATGAAAAATATAGTTTTATAATGTGTTTTTTTAACAAAAACTTTGACAAACTACCTATTTAACTACAAAATACCGTTTTATTAGTTTATTTTGATTGAAAAATAAAAATTTAATCTATTTTAATTCTATTTATGAAAACTTTGTCAAGATCGTAAATAAAAATTTTGTTAAAATATAATTTTCCTATTTATTTATATATATATATATATATATATATATATATATATATATTTTTTTTAAAAAATTAAAGATGATTTAAGTCTCACGTTAAAAGAAAAATGAAATATCATTTATGAGAAAAAAACTCATAAATTTGATTATCATGCTCGAAATAATATCAATTTTTTATATGAGTTTGACTCATGTTTTGTCTATATTATATTTTTGTCAAAAATCTAGCGATATATATGCATTTATATTTGTATATATTGAAGTTTGAAATTTAGTCTAAGATTATGGAAGTTTTTGGAAAGTTGAAAACATATGCAATATTGAAGGATAAAATGGAAGGAACAACGGAAGGATGAAACAAGAGTTGATGTTTAGGTTATAAATAAGAATGAAGTATGAGAAAATAATGAGAAAAAAAGTATGAAACCTTGAAACTCCCGAGAGGCTTCCATGGCCAATTGGAGAGTATGCCAGGTTTTGAAGCCATTTTTGTTTGCAATAGTTTTAGGGTAAGAAAACGAAGGAGCACCAAAAATTGATGTGTATGTTGTTGTTGGAAAGTGTTGATATTTATAGTGGGGGAAAAGAGAAAATGTGTGAGCTATATTGATGGGCTTTGATGGCGAACGTGTAGGGTAGATATTTAGATTAAAAAGTTTAGATAATTTTCGTTTTGAGATGAGAATAATAAATGTCTAACTTTATTAGTTTTTCATATTTTAGTTCTATTGATGTTGTAGAGTGTTAATTGTGTTTTTATAACTTAGTCCAAAATTTTAGTTGTGTTTTTTGATTTGAATCTCTATTGATGTGATGTATTTGGATTAACATATTTGAAAAACATGACTGAAACTTGGAAGATTAGAATACTAAGAAAGTTATTCAAACAATTGAAGACTAAAATTAATATTAAAATTGCTTAATTATACATAATACATAAAGGGGGTTAAATATATTTTGGTCCCTTAACTTTTAGTGAATTTTGAAATTAGTCTATTTTGAAATTTTGGACCAATTTAGTCATTTATCTTTCAAACTACATGAATTTAGTCCTTTTAATCAATTTTTGGTATGTTTATTTTGATGTTTCGTACGCATCTCAGGATTATATTTAAGTTGTTTACACTGTTTGACACATTTCCGCTTTAATGTTAAGTCAAATACTATTATAAGATGTTCTTGAAATGTCAAATAAATCTACCAAAATTTTATTAAATGACTAAATTCACGTATTTCGAAAGATGATGACTAAATTGGTTCAAAATTTCGAGATAGACTAATTCCAAAATTTAACAAAAACATATTTAATCCATTTATTTATTTTGTTTTTTGGAATAAGAATTAGGGTTTAGTTTTGACACTATTAAAGCTTTTAATATTTATTCTTTTTTTCCTTACAAATTGAAGAGAAAAATCACAAAAAGTTCACTTATTTTTTTTTATGAATTTGATAAATCTTTTCAAAGTATATATAGAAAAATCTGGTAAGAATATGAAAAGTTACAGTGTGATATTCTATATTATCTTTTATTAAAATATTTTATTACACAAATTAACGATAATAATAAAACTCATAAGCAGTGATTAAGAAAATGTATTTAAAATTTGTCTTTATGTTTATCTGAAACTCCGATTTTGTCGGGTGAATTGAAGCTGTCCTACACTTTGCATCTGAGCAGAAAAATAAAGTATGGAGACAACAAAATTTATTTTGTAACTACTTCTTGCAGTGGAGTAAATGGGTACACAAAGTTAATTCTCAATCAATTATACTTTTAATAATCTTTAGGAAACAGAAAAAAAAAATATTCTGAAAAAATAAAAATAAAAAAGAAAGATATTGTGGTCATTAATTAACATGTTTTTTTTTTTCTTTCTTCTTGTCATCAAGTTAATTATTAATATAGCTTTTATGTATTGATTTTTTCACCATCAAGAATAATAAGTATTTAATCTTCATGCAGTGCAAAAAATAATTGAGTAAGCAGCGGTCATGAACGAGATTGGTATTTGGCTCAGTAAACTAAAAATACCTATGGCAGGACAAAAAATATTCACATTTTTTTTTCGAAAAAAAATGGTTATGAAGAATCCAAATGGAAAAAAATAAAAATGATTTTTTTTTATATTATACATTAATTAAAGATCAATCGCAGATATTACTGGTAAAAACTTGAGCGATTTTTTTTTAAAAGTAATTTTTATTACATGTATTTTCCAATTTATAATTGAAACCAATTTAAACCAATTATAATAAATATATTTTATCAGCTAGGCAAATTTTTTATGTTCAATAAAAACAATAAATATTAAGATTTATTAATTAAGATGTAATATGATAAATAAATAATTAAATTTACAATTAAAATAATATTTAATATTTATTTAATCAATAAATATTAAAATGAATAAATAAAATAAATAATTAATTATTATAATTACTTAGAAGCAATGATAGGAGAATGTTGGTGTAGGCAATTTTTTCAAATGACAAGAAGGGTGGAACGAGAAATAGGTGAAAGAATCATGATCTATCATGCACCTTTATTTTAATTTTTTTCACATATTTGTGTTCGTAGTTATATTTGATATTTTATTGATATTTATTAATGAAATATTTCATATATAAATTAATGATGTTTTTATGATGACAATAATTTATAAATTTTTATGTTGAAAATATTTAATACATTTTATTTTAATTTAGTTTCGTACAAGAATGATCGTATATTCTCATGCTTTTAAAAAAAATTGTATATTTTTCAATATGCATATATCACATGTCGTGTCCTATTATTTTCAAAATTAGCATATCGACATATTAGATACTTGTTATATAAGTATCTGATGCACATAGCGTATTTGTATATCGTAGACCATGATGCAACTAATGTAATATTCGTGACATAAAATCATTTTTGTCCTAATTAATATTTATTAGGAAAATTTATTATTTTCTTTTTATAGAATGTTGTTTTTATTTGAGATAAAATATTGAAATAACTTCTTAACTTTACAAAAGACGAATGCAACTTATAAATTGTTTTGCAAATTATTTTATAATAAGCCTCCAATTATATATTTAAAGAGTTGTCTCATAGTTTGAAAATAGTTTTATAAATTTTAAAATGTTTCTTAGAACAACCAATAGTAAGTACATAAATAATATAAATAATATTGTCATACTTTCAGTTTTTACATTATTTTATTTTATTGAAAATTCAGCTGTGAATTAAGTTTCATATTGGATACAAATGAAAAAGTTGAGAACATACAAGGTAGAAAATCCATAAATTCACGGTCTTAAGATTTTGGATTTAAGGTGGTGTCAATCCATTATTTGGATTAGACGAAGGTCTCATTAGTATTATGTCTCCGTAATAAATCTCCTTCCTCAAGCCAATGGTTAATTTTTATGATTAACTCATACGAATACAAAAGTGGTACTCGTAGGTGGGAATACTCTCGCTTAAGGGGAAGTATACCAATGTGGAAGTAACTCATCATTGAATGGGAGATTGTTATTGGAATTAAAATGTGAGCTTGAGTTTCACATTAGATAAAAATTGAAAAGTTGAGCACCATATGAGGAAGAAGACTCATAAATTCATTGGCTTAAGACTTTAGGTTGAAGGTGGAATTAAGGTGGAATTATTTCCTTATGTGACCAGCTCATACGAGTACATAAAGGATACTCGTGGTTGGGAATGTTTCTGTTCGAAGGCAATATACCAATGTGAAAGTGACTCATCCTTAAGGAGAGATTGTTGTTGGAATCCAAATATGAGTTGAAATCCCACATTTGATAAAAATGAATTTTTCCTAAAAAAGCCCATCTTGTTCCAATTTAAATTATGTTAAGATCTCTTTTATAAAATGTATACACTAACCAAAAAAAGTTACTATGTCACTGAATTTACGTCTAACATGTAGACAATAAATATAAAAAAAATGTGTGCGATGACATTTTTATAATTAAATTATCAATATTTATATCTGACCTATAAGTGACACGTATAAATATAGGTCTAACCCATAAATGTTAAATATAAAACCCTTTTTTACGCCTAGTATTTATAGGTTAGACGTAAATGTGTTTAAAAAAAATTTACAACGTCCATTTCTCCTCTCTTTTTTTCCTTGCATGAAGCTCCTCCTTGACAATGAAGACCATTTTTGTGAGAGTTATTGGTGACCAAAAGCAATTTTTTCATTCTCGTGTGCGGTAACAATCTTTTACATTTGTCTATTTACAACCAACTTAAAAGGCTTAAAATAACATACCTAAGAATTCTTATTAATTATCCTAAATACACAAAAATCATTTCTCGGTATCACTTTATATCATTCAATATAAAGAAGCTATTTATGGCTTTTGCGAGTGCATAATGTGACTCCTAGGCTTAAAAAAAAACAGTTATTTACATGTATGATTACTTGCAAATAAAAGCTCTTTATAGGAGATAACTTAACACAATGAAGCTTTTACAAATAAAGTTTGTTACCTCTAAATCCTGTAATAGAATATTTGATGGTGTAGTATGTACAAACTTTATGAATTGAAAATTATATGTTGATCTTTGTTCCTTTATCAGAGTTTTATTAAAGTATAATTATCTTTCAATTGACACAATTTTTTTAACAATCAATATACTATATATGTAAGAAAACTATATCTTTCTAAATTCCTTCGTAATGCTAAAATTAGCTAAGTGAACATACAAAATCGATTAAATTAAGAAAAAGATAGTATGAATTTTATTTTTTAATTTTACTTTTTATTATTTAATATAAATTAAAATATGTCATTAATTAATATATCATTATTTTCTTTTAAAAAAATTAATTACCCACATCAAATCTTCTTAAGAATCAAATATAGAAGTTAAAAAGTATATAGTCAAAATATATTTTTTCTTAAATTAAAAAAATAATAAAAATTTGAATACCGATTAGAACAAAAAAATTTAAGATAGAAACATTAAAAAATACAAAAATTTAACCATCATTATATCGTTAGCAGTGCATGAATAAATCCACTGAGGAAAAAGTACAGTGAATGAATGAAGGGTAAAGATTGTTGTGTGACATTGTTTTCTTGAAAAGCTATGATTACTGACAAGACAGTGAAAATGATTTAAATATCCTTTGTTCAGGTTTCGTACAATATTTTATTTACTCTATCTCCAAAAATTTATTGTTCTTCAAAATTTGGAAGGTGGTGGTTGTAATTTACTACACCTTATGCTGGGATTCACACTCTTCATTTCTTAAAGAAATAACTATATGCCAATTAATTATCTTAAATTATTAATATATATATATATATATATATATTATATACAAATGATGTTGTTAAATAGACATTTTACACATTGAAAATCTTAGAATCTTCGATTTCAGTATGAAATCATAATTAAATAATATTTTCTTAATTTAAAAATGTGTCCATATATACAATATATAAACTTGGAATAGTTGTTGTCTCATCCTAATCCAGTTGCGTTAAATTTTTTTTTAGGGTTTTAGGAATTGTTTGAATTGTTTATACAGGGTATAAACAATTTAATATATTATTTGAATTGTTATTTGAATTGTTTATACCGTTTTGATACATTCAAACTAAAATGTTAGTCTGAAACACCATTTAACAGAGTCAAAAAATTTAACAACATTAGGTTAAAAGGACTATATTCTTCATTTTCAAAGTTTAGTGACTAAAATGTATCAAAGTTTAAGTGCGAGGAGAAATTCAATTTCACATTTAAATTCAGGAACAAAAATATATTTATATATATATATATATATATATATATATAATTTTTTGATAATAATTTTATATGATTATATTTTTTTGTCAATTTTTTTTCAGATCTCCTTTCCTTTTCATTTTCATTAAAAAGGGTGTAATGGACAAAGATGAAATTGGATATTCCCTTTAAAAAAACAAAAATCTTTCAAAAACTTTTCCTATCATCCAAAAATGTCATTCACTACAACTTTCACATCTTGTTTCTATTGTTTAAAAAAGATCATAAATCAAATTCTTGTTATCTAAAAAATGTTGGTGTTCTATGTAGAAAATATTTTGATTGCTCAAAAACAACATTTATATTGCTAACGTGAAAGGACCTAATCACAAAATAGGACCTAGATGTATTTTACTTTTTTTGGTAAGGTTTTTAAAAATCTTAATGATCAATGTGATATTCTTTTTGGATTGTACAACTAAAGATAGGTTTCAATTATTTTTTCTTCAATAATGATATAATATTTTATTGCCAAAAATATTTCTGCAAATATAATTTGTGTTGTTATATATATATATATATATATATATATATATATTGTTATTTTCCAACACTTTAAATAAAATGGAAATGCATCTCAAATTAAGTGTATGCAAGAAAGTTGTCTTCTATAGAGATAGTTTCACACAACATTGATAAAAATCTACTCAAGACATGATGAACACAATTTACTTAGTATCATTCATTTATGTGACAATCTTAAAGTATTTTTTGTTGTAAAACACTCCTTAATTTGTTGTATTACATCAAATAAAGCAATTTTCATAGAAAAAAGAATACAAAATATTTCACATATAATAATAATATATTAATTTTAACTATAAGAACAAATTAATAATTTTATATTTTAATTTATTAAAACATTTTTCTTTTCTATTACATTCATAAAACTTTTAACAAATATTCACAAATTTTATCTTCAAATATTTTTACTTACACCTTCAAATCCTTTAACATAAAAACACAAATTTTATCTTCAAATCCATTCAAATCTATTTGTCCACTCTCTCTCGAATTCATTGTCGAAAATGAACACCATCTTGAAAATTTGTTAAGATATTTATGGAGAAGGAGGCTATGGAAAGTGACTTTTCTTGTTTAACTTTAATTGCTATTTACACCCTAATGATAATATTAATATTGTTGAGGCAGATTGGATGTGCATGCTACTAATTGAGATCCTCATTCATTCATAACACATTTATGTCTTACGAAATCTTGTTATTTGTTGGGAATAGACTTTAATATTGAATATATATATATATATATATATATATATATATATATATATATATATATATATATATATATATATATTATGGTATGATTTAATTGGTGCCAAACTAGTTACAGTTAATGTTGGTACAATAATATTGTGTTCATTTTATTAATTTAGTTTTTAAATAACATACTTAAAAAATATTTTAGCTATAGTTTTCGTGAACAAAGCATTATTATCAATTACGAGGATTCTTAGACAATTCACCCATGAGTATGTTTCCTATACTTTGTTTTTACGAAGTGTCAATTCATTTGAACAAATAATTGATAGATATAGAAGAAAAAAAAATTAACTATTGAAAAAAATGACTTGTATTTAGAATGGACATAATTGTATCACTAGATATGAGACGTTATTCATAGAAATATATATATATATATATATATATATATATATATATATATATATATATATATATATATATATATATATAAAAATAAATGTAGAAAAATCACTTCATATTATTATTTCATTTGCCATTTTCCATACAAAAATATTCTAAGAATACTAAAGGAAGATGAATCTTATACGATTTCTTGATTTATTGTGCTCTTCTTCTTGGCTTCTTTCTTGTTGCATATCAATTAAATTCTATTATAATAAAACATCCTGTCCAAAAGAATTAAAAATTAGAAAATAGAGACAAATTGAGAATTATGAATTAAAAGTCGTAAAACTAGTACCAAATTTAAAAATTAATTTTCTTTAGTTTCTTTTTTTTTCTTATTGAAACCAAACCAAATTATATCACACATAACTTTTACATTTAATTCAAATTTATTTTTAATCAATAACCAAATCAAACTACACCACACACTCCTAAAAACATGTAAGACAAGTTTTGAAAATCCTACATTGGATTAATGAATTTACAATTTAATTCAATAAATTAACGATATTGCGATCTAATCTAACCATTCCAATGTTTTTTATTTCTAAAATTAAATATAATTTATCCGCATAAAATAAACAAGTTTTGTTTTTTTTAACAAAAATCTAAAATACTCATTTTCCCCCCTACTTTCCATCGTGTGTTAAAGGGGATGTTAATTAATTATCTCATGGGACACCTATTAACATAAAGGACTATGATAGTTTAACTAAATTTCTTTTTACAATCCTTGAGAAACTACCAATTTAGGTAAAAAAAAATATAATAGTACTTTATTTCCTCATTTTGATTAAAAAGTAAAAAAAATTAATCTATTTAATTGTATTTATGAAAATTTTGTCAAATTTGTTAAAAATAAAGTTTGTAAAAAAAAACAATTTTCTAATTCATACATGCTACTCTTTTTTTATTATTATTTACAATCAATAACAAATATATATTTTGTTCATACAATTATTTAAAGCATAGAGGAAAAGTAATTGATAAAAAAAATTAATTTAAAAAAATGTAAACAGAATATATATGAAATGAATATAACCTCCCCCCATCAACTGTACATGAAACTCATCAATGAGGGTTCTCTGATTGCCAAATTGTTTGAAATTGCTTTTGAGGACCACACCTACACACACTATTTGTCTCCTGCATTCATTGAACATGCTAAGTAGGTGGAACTCTCAACTTCTACCATCAACACATACTTGAGCTGGAACCTTTCTCAACCCATTTTCAGATTTCTTTTTTTCACATACAAACAAACCTATTAGCTACGGTTTCTTAATTACTCTCTTCATTTTCATTTTCATTTCCATTTTCTTAGGTTAGATCATCACATATATAGAGTCTAAAACATTTTAACCCTACAATTTCGTCAAAATTTATTTTGAGGAATTTTAATGAATTATATTACTCGAATTCTTTAAAAATGTATTCTAATACAAGAAGGAAACAATAACTTAGAGATATAAGAAACGTTTTTTTTTTCATTATTATAGTTGTATCAATAATAAATCTTTTATTACCACTTTTAAAAAATTTCATATTACTTGAGAATTTTTTTTGTAAATTTGTTAAAAAAATTTGTAAGAAAAGATTTTTTTCTGCTATCTTTTTTAAGAATTTTAATTGACAGGCAATTTCTTCGTGGGTAATTATTTCCTGCGAAATTATAAAATTCGCAAATATTTTTACAAATTTGTTGCGAAAAAAGTATTTTACACAAAATATTTTGCAAAAAAATTGACAACAATTTTCTACAATTTTTTTTTCATAACAAAATTTATAAGTATTTCCTAAAAAAAATATGGGTTTTTTATTTTTAATCCTTTGTTTGAAGATTTGTAGGGTTTTTGTTATAAACAAAGCACTATTTAGTTTTATACAAGTGTTTTTTTTAAAGGGCATTTCCTTAGCAATATAGGTAAAACCTCTATTCTTCCTTGTATGCAAAGTATATAATACTTCTAATTAATATATATATATATATATATATATATATATATATATATATATATATATATATATATATATATATATATATATCATGTGTTACACTTATGTAACTACCATCATTGAAGCTCAATGAAAATATATATTACATATATATGTAGATGGTATCCATTAGCTTGTCCAAGTGTAACACTTAAAACCCTTATTTTAACATGGGGATAATCCATAAATAGGATCACATCACCCACCAAAGAGCTTAAACATAGTAAAATACTTTGATTATAATATTTCTCTTAGTCTTCATTAATAACATTTAGCTAACTCTTTCACTTGAACTTGAAGAGGTTGAAATCCATGTTGAAGAGTTGAATCCCAAACTTTGTCTATGTCATTCATTGTGTGGCCACATTCATGTTCATTCCACCCTTCAAGAGAGTGCACTATTCCAGCTATGCGCCATGCACTCATTACCCTTCTTGGCAACCAATCCTACAATTCAAATATCAAGATTTTATAGTAATTTCATGTGTCAACAATTTTTTCATCAACAATATAATATAAGAAGTACTTGAAATGCTCTAACCTTTTACATACTATTAGAAATAAAACAATAAAGGAAAGAATAAAGGAGAGAAAAATAGACACAAAAAATTTAATGTGGTTCGACGTATAATGTGTATGTCTACGGTCACAACTATGCTGAACCACATTAAATTCTCTGTATCTATTTTTCTTTCCTTTATTCTTTCATTTATTGCCTTATTCCTAACACATACTTACAAATATACACATTATTCGTTACAGAATATATACAATAGTTTAAGTGTGTATAAATTCTATACAACATATCACGAACAATAATCTTTCTGGTATCATTAGGTTAAGACAACCTAATTATCTTTATTAATTATATTTGTTATTTCTGATAAAAAAATGAACAAAGATTTATTGAATCTTTGTTGGTTGAAGTTAATAGAACTAACCTCACAAGAATGGATATTTTGAACAGAAGGAGGAGCTAACATTGCTGGGGTGCAATGGTAGAAGCAATCTTTGCGATATTTCTTTGGTGGAAATTGTGTGTATGGAATGAATAATGTTCCTTTCGGTGCCTTCAGTTGTTCTTCTTCACTCAATTCATCTCCTACCAGCCAAATCTATCAAAAGAAAAAATGAAGATGAAAACAAAAAAAAAAATTTACTACTAATTCCAAAAATGTCTAAGAAAAACTTTTAATTAAGAAAAAAAAAAATCCAAATCCTAGTTAAGCAAATTTAGGGTGAATTCTAAAAGTGAAGCTAAGAAAAGTTTGCATGTATTTTACCTTCTGTGTGCTACTTTTGGAAAAGGTCAAATTAGTTTCAGAGCCTTTGATTGACTTTTTGAGCCTCACATAATCATCCTCATGCAATGTAGCAACCTGAAATATATATATTTTTAGTCTTTATAAATTTTAAAAGTTATATTTTAATAAAAAAAACTGTTTTCATTTTTCTAATTTAAAATAAATAATCAATTTTTGTCTTCAAATGATGTAGACAACATTTTACAAAAGCATGAAAACGATTTAAATATACAGTACACATTTGAAGGATAAAAAAATGTGCTTGTTAAATTTAAAAGAGTAAAAAAAAATACAAAGTTGACTAAAATTGAATTTAAACTATTTTAGAAGAAATAAAATTAAAAAAAAAAAATTACCTGAACATTTTGTTGACACAGTGAGAAGACAAGAGCATAAGCAACCTTAGTGAGTTTTCCTCTGAGTAACACTTGAGTTGTTCCTTTGGGAATGGTGTTAAGAAGAAGAGCAACTACAAGACTGCTTCCATCGACAACCTTAACTTTTAACTTTGGATTTCTGCTAACAAATAATCCTCCATAGATGTTTAACTCTTCTTCTTGATTTCTTAGACCTAAACTCAACACTTTTATGCCTTTTCTGTCTGCATCAAGTATTGCTTCTTCTATCATTGTGTTGATAACCACTTTCTGCGATTGCATGAAGTACTACAAAAAAAAAATAATATTTATTTGAATTTTATTTTGAGCATGCATTGAAAGATCAATAATAAACAAACCAACACATTGCAAAAAAAAAAGAAAATTATCACATGCAATAATGCTAAAGCTTTAATGAAATCACTGACCTACACATAATGATACAAAATAAATATTCGAAAAGTCAACAATGTAGACAAAATTATTTCATAGAGTATGGGTTTTAAGATCATGCATAATATATATTATCAAAACAAAACAAGAATATTGATAGAGCAAGTTTGTATATAAATTATATAAAGAACGAATATTTAAGCAAAATCAAGAATAGTGAAGTCACTTCCATAGTTCACTCTCTTACATTTAGGGAAATTTTTCAAAAGGGCACCCTACAAAAGTTATGTCCTTCAATAATAATAAAAAAAATTGCTTTTTTTTTTTGAAAAACTAAAGTTTTAAGGGATTGTGAACCAAACAGAGATCAGATATTTTTATGAGTAGTTCTCGAAAAAATTAATGCAGGCCAAGAAGTTAAATACAATAAATCAACCAAAATGTACTATATATATATATATATATATATATATATATATATATATATATATATGTGTGTGTGTGTGTGAGAGCTTATATACCTAAAACAAATTATGTGTTAGCAAACTCCCATAAAAATTCTCTAAATTCATTATGACATAACATCTCACAAATCTGTGGTCCAAGTTTGAATATGATATTTTTTTCTTTTTCCACAGCATCGGGCTGTCACCACAGCAAATAATGTCTATGAAATCAATTAATGTGACGGGGGGAACACAGCAACCATATAATAAGAAAAAAACTAATAAATAATTTTTAATTAGAGTAAAATATACGTACATCTTAATTTTAAGTATATATATATTTTTTCTATACATATGATCTTATCTCATCTTAGATATATTTTAGATAATTTTACAGTGTTACTTTCCAAACTAAATTTTAGGTTAAATTTAAAATTAAAAAGTAAATTCTAAATTTAATTCAAATTCATAAAATCGATTTATAAAATAAAGTTTACATTTATTTTTTATATTTTTAAATTATTTTATTTTTAATTAATATAAAACTCTTAATAATTAAACTTAAAATTCATTTTTTAAAATAATAGATATCAAATTTAAAATATATTTTAAATTTATAATATCATCAATTATCGGATTATTATCGGATGATGCATATCAATTAGAATATCCCAATTGCTTCAATTAATTAAAATTTTTTGTCAATAAAAAAAAGAAAAAGAAAAGAAACATATGAACATGAAAACTTACTTGGATAGTGTACTTGGGAATTGACCAAGTTTGCAGCTTGAGTTTCTGAAAACGATTTGCCTCAACAATGAACGTTCTACCATAGATCCATGTGAGGACCATGGACCAAGCTGTGAGAGGCCACATCAAAGTGAGGTACCATTTTGATGTGTAAGGCTTAGAAGCCAAGTAAGCAAAAGCAAGTCTTTGATGATAAATGGATTCAGGAGTTGTGAGATGTGTAAGGTGCACAACATCTGGTGTTTCTTCTTCTCGTTTTAATGCAGATTCGTGCAATGTATCAGAAGCTTTATCTGTGGTGCCATAGATGAAATCATAAAGCGGCATGAACAAGGAGTAGTTTGTTCTGAACTGAGTATGGTGCAAGGAGTGAAACCTGCAAATTATCACACAAACAGAGCATTTCTTTGTTACTCAATTGCTTCTCCAAAAAGAGGTTATTAATGTACATGTTATTTAAACATGTACGGACGGATAAATTCTTTGATAATTATCGACGGATACAAGATCTGTCAATAATAATTACATATAAGTTTGTTATTGACAGATTTTTATCACTGAAAATTCATCAATAATTAACAATTTTCAGTTTCCAACGAATATGAGTTTTTACTGACAGATAAGATCGTCGATAATGTATGATTTTCTTGTAGTGAAAGTTTAAGGTCCATATTATTATTCATTAATATGAAAGAATAAAAATCTGAATAATATTTTATTTAATTGTTAAAAATAAAAACACATTTTTCATATTTTTTACATGCATAATAATCCATATTAGTTAAAAAATGAGCTCCTTCTAATTTGTTTGATATTATGTATTTATAGATGAAATATTTGAAATACTTAATTCTTATAATGAATATTTACAGTGAAAATTGTGATAGATAGTTGTGACTTTGATTAGATTTGTGTGTAACATCATATAACAATTAATGAGATTAAAAAGACTTACGAAGAGGTGTAGATGAGATATTTGAGAGGAGGAAAAATGGCAAAGAGCCATTTTGGAACAACCTCAAAGTTGGAGTGACCCATGTTATTCATGAAATCAATGTAAGTAACGTACACTACCATGGCCCCCACAGAAGCAGTGTTTGTGAATACTAGGGTTAACATTGGCATCGAAAACAGAAGAAAATATGATATGTGTTCTGCAAATGGATGAATCACAGCTGCATCAACACAACATCCAGTTAGACAAAGGATCAATCAACTCATCAACTCATATTTTTTTTTTGTCAATTTTGTTTTGAAATATTTTTTAGAAAATATTTACAAATTTTATAAAAAATTACTATCAAATTTTTTTTACAAAATATTTTGTATAAAATATTTTTTTAACCAAAAAATATTTACAAATTTTATAATTTTGTAAGAAATAATAACTTATAAAAAAATTATCTGTTAATTTAGATTTTTAGAAAAAATAGTAGAAATTTTTTTTTTCAAACTTTTTTAACAAACTTGTAAGAAAATTCTCATGTAATATGAAAATTTGTAGTAGTGTACCAAAAGAATATATATTTTTTGGTTAATTATTTTCTTAAAAAATATTTGCAAATTTTGTTATAAATATGATTTACAAAAATTTGTTACTATTTACAAAATATTTGACGCAAAATATTTTTCTTATAAAGTTTTATATGAAGTATTTGTAAATTTTATAATTTTATAAAAAATAATTATCCATCTGTCAATTAAAATTTATAATTTACAAAATTTTATAACAAATTTATTGAAAAAATCTGACAGAATATTAAAAACTCCACTAGTGAAACAACAACAACATAGACTACCTGTAATGAAGGGAAAACAATAGTGAAGTGTGAAAAGAATCAATCCTAAAAGACCGAATACCACATCATTGTCAAAAGCAAATAAAGTGATGACAAATGCCAGCAAGTGTTGCAAGATCAAAAGTGGATATTTTTTAGTAACATAATTTGTAATATTCTTCAAATTCCTTGAACACGAACCAGTTAATAATAACACGACCTACTAAAGTTATTATATAGTTGAGCTACGTTATATATGATGATAACAAAATAAAATAAAGTGAATCTAAACCTATAACAATCCGACACATGTTTCGAAATGAAACATTTCTACGCGTGGTCCTTCTTCCTAAGATGATAAAATGAAGAACAACAACATATTATGCAGTGTGTGTGTGTGTCTGAGTGACAACACAACACAGACAGCAATAAATTTGAGAATGGAAAGAGGAAAAGGTTGTTGGGCAGCATTGAATTTTGTGAGCAGAGGAATTAATGAGATGAATGATGACTCACAGGTTATAGGTTCTGTGACGATGGAGGAGTGGTGGTGAGAATGGTATCTGGAATACAGAAAATGGTGATGAAGTGCTCTGTGTAACCAGTAATACAGAAACTCCACAGGCCCTGCGTGAATCAACATCGCCATAACCATTCCATCGGTTTTCCAAAGTGGAAGATGAGAAGCACCACGTAATGTGTAGCAGGCCAAGTAGTATAGTAATCCATTGAACAGTATTTGATCATCCCTGAACCAAAGGAAAAAGAAAGAATTGTAAGATTTTCTACCTTCATCTATGTTACAAATAAATCAAAAAACCTTTTAGTATCACAACAAATCAGTAAAAACCTAGTAAATAATACAAGGTGTAAATTAAAAAAAATGATATATTTTTAACTTAAAATCTTTAATTAATAAATATGTAACCTTTTTATATGGTATTTAATTTTTTTCATTTTTATTTAAATTTTACTACTAAAAAAACTCATTTCCTGCCAATGTTGTTTTGAATTCTTTTTTGAAAAAAATATTTATAAATTTTGTTATGAAAAAAGGATTTGTAGAAAATTGCTGCCAATTTTTTTAAAAATATTTTGTATAAAACACTTTTTACAATAGATTTTGTAAGAAATACTTGAAATTTTATGATTTTATAGGAAATAATTATTCAAAAAAGAATTACCTGTCAATTAAAATTCTTAAAAAAATAGTAAGAAAAAGTTTTTCTTCCAAATTTTTTTAACAAATTTACAAGAAAATTCCAATATAATACGAGAATTTTTAGTAGTGTTTATACTTAAACTCTTTTATAATTTTAATATTAAAAAACAAAAATATAAATTTTAAACTTTTATATATAATCTTCTAACATTTTATTTATATTTTTAGTATCTTCTTTTCTTTATTTTATTATTAAATATTATTCAACAAATAATCTTAAAAAATTATTATAAGTTAGATAATAGTATTTTAACACTTAAAAATTTGTTATTTTCATTTCACACTATTTTTTATTTTTATTTTCTTTTTCTTTTCTTTTGAAAATATAAAAAATAATTTTGTTAGAACTATTTTATTCTTATAAAAGGTTATCAAATTTGCAACGGTATCAAATAGCTTTTTCCTAGTAAGTTATCGAGATGTAAAGTGACATAATTATTTTTGTTTTTCTTTATTATTTTCAACGCATATTTACTAACGCTTCTATGTGTGTTGCATGGACACATGGCCACGTGTTTCCTTAGAAAGATATCTTTCGAACCAGTCAAAAAAAAATCTCTGAAAAGAGGGTGTAACGTGTCATGAATAGAAAATAAAAAAAAAAAAAAGTGAAAGATAT
>Ga0214545_1001080_pt1 | contig 49119 bp, 17 predicted proteins | sample CNSS4metaG_FD_160064 | JGI IMG/M metagenome (GOLD analysis project Ga0214545, IMG submission 160064) | Root nodule microbial communities from cowpea collected in UCLA plant growth center, Los Angeles, California, USA - CNSS4 | ecosystem: Host-associated > Plants > Roots > Nodule | place: USA... | reverse complement strand
TATATATATATATATAATTGATATTTACGTATGATATGGTAAATTATAAGAAATTAAATATTGGTAATAAAAGTTACTTTAGGTTTATTTACTTGGAGGATCTTCTTAGTCAAAAGACTAGTGATGTGTTTGTACGTTGTTTCTCAACAGAATCATAATTATTATTAGTCAAATGAGGTTGTGTTTGGTAGAGCTGTCAAAACGGGTCATTTGATCAGGTTCTTTAAGGGTTGGTCATTTAGTGAGTCAATCCAATCGGATTCACACTCAGACAAACAAATTTGAACCTGATCCACCAGGGATTTGTGGGTTAAACAAGTTGGCTCACTAACTCAATTAAAAAAAATACAATTTATGTTTTCTTCAGTCCAAAAAAAACTAAATTACTATTTTGATTATAAAATCTAAATAAACTTCAATATAATCCAAATACAATCCAGAATGATGTTAAACATCATATACAAACCAAAATCTCAAAAATACAACTCAATCCAACCTAAATTCAAACCCAACATAAAACACGTGTGACCCTTTAACTGTGGGTTGGTGAACCAACCTGACTCACCATGGGTTTAATCCTGGGTAAATCTAGTTTTTGGTGGACTGGGTCAAAAATGAATTCATACTAAAATTTTTAAATTTGTTTTAACCCAATCTAGCCTGAACCTGTCATGATGGGCAGTGTTGGCTCACAGTTCTAACTTATGTTGCCAGCTTGTTTGGATTAGAGTTGTCAAAACGGGTAACTCGGCTTGACCCGGCTCGACCCACTACGGGTTGATGATTTAGTGAGCCAACCCAACCCGGCTCACTTTTTGGCGAGTCAAAAAATTTCGAACCCGGCCCGGCCCACCACGGGTTGGCGGGTTAAACGGGTTGGCTCACGGATTCACTTAATTAAAAAAAATCATTTTTTTTATTTTTTATAGTCAAAACTAAATTGTAATTCTAATTAAAATCTAAATAAACTTTAATACAATCCAAATACAAACCAAAATAAAAAAAAATACAAATTATTTATGTGTTGGATAAAAAAAAAACCTAACATGACCCAAATGTAAAACTCAACTTAATAAAAAAAATAAAAAACACTTGTATGACCCTTTTATTTGCGGATTGGTGAGCCAACCCGGCTCACCATGGGTTCAACCCGGGTGAACCGGGTCAAAAATCAACCCGTATTGAAATTTGTAAAAAAATTTCAATCCAACCCGGCCCGAACTCGTGGAGAGCCGGGTTGGCTCGCAGGTTCCAATCCATTTTGACAGCTCTAGTTTGGATATTTAAAATGCTAGTTGAATTTTGAGAACTCTTAAATTTATATAAACATTTAAAATCAAATCAATTGTTTCTTAAAATAATTTTATTTTCTTAACCAGTTTAAAATGGTCTAGTTGAATTTTGAGTACTCTTAAACTTTATATTAAGATAAAGTTGAAAATTGGAAAAAACTTCTTTATTTATTTATAATTTAAATAAAAAAAAAACGAGGGAATAAGTCGAATGAAAGAAAAGTTTCAGTCTCAGTTATTTCTTCGGTGAAAGCTACACTTTAGGACAAAATAATATAAATATTATATATATATATATATATATATAGTTAATTATTTTTTATACTTAATACTAATAGTTGTAAAACTCATGTCCTTCTCTTATGCAAGTTAAAAACTTTCTAAAGTTTCTTTCATGTTTCTTAAATTTTCACCATAACATTCGTCCTTTTGAAAATTAATGAATTCACGAACCTAATTCTATCTGATCAAATTTTTATAAATATATGTTTATAATGAATGTAATGGATTTATTTTGTTATAATAATAATAATGTTAACTTCATATAGCTTTAATTTATTTTGTAATATTTCATTTATTGCAATACTTAATTGAACTATGTATTACATATTTGTCTATAGGTGTATTATTTTTGTCCTATCGATACCCGATCTCATTCGCCGAGGTCAGGTACTAATATTCACAAGACAATAGAAGTCCCACAGTATTTGTATCTGGCCTCATCTACCAAGGTCAAGGGTTGGATATTAGCTTCCACAAGAGAACAAAAGTTCCATAATACATGTACTTGGCTTCATCCACCAAGGTCAGGTGTTGGGTACTAACTTCCACAAGAGAACAAAAGTCTCACAATACCCGTACCTGGCCTTGTACTCGGCCTCATCCACCAAGGACATGTATTGGGTACTAACTCCCACAAGAGAACAGAAGGCCCATAATATCAGTACCCTGCCTTATCCCTCAAGGCAAGGTATTGGGTAATAGCTTTTACAAGACAACAAAAGTCTCATAGTACTCGTATCCGACCTCATCCACCAAGTCCAGGTATTGGTACTGGCTTTCACAAGAGAACAAAAGTCTTATAGTACTCGTACCCGACCTCATGCTCCAAGGCCAGTTACTGGGTATTAGCTTTCACAAAGGAAACAAAATCTCCATAGTACCTATTTTTCGGCTTGACCCCATCATGACTGGATATTGAGTACGGACTTTCAAGAATCAAATATAAGTAGGGATTTTGTGGTAATTTCACCAACCCCAATGGACTTTAAAAACGGTTAAAAAAGGTATTTTTTACCAAAAGGCTTATCTCAGTGGGACCCACAGGTAAAACAGTATATATAGCACTTTTTCAATATACTTATTACGTAATTAATATATCTTAAAGTTCTCTGAGATTTCCTAACATCACTAATTCTAACTTAAGCATAACTAGGGATGTCAAAAAAATCCCTACCCGCGGGTATCCGCGGATAAAACCCACAACGGATAGAAAACGGATATTAAAAATGGATACCCACTACCCGCAGGTACAAGTATTTTTTATACCCGCATGTTAACGGGGCGGGTACAGGTATCATAGTATCCGTACCCGTGGATACCCGTACCCGCTAAACTTACACCCCTTGACATTCTTCTCTTTCTTTTCTTTGAAATTGGGCATATACATCAAACCTTATATAGACAATGACGTTTATGGTATGCTTGTAGTCAAATGATGGAATCAAAATAAGAATACTTGTCGTGTGACAATTGAGGTTTATTATTTTCTTATTTTGTTTATTTTTCAGGAACTAATCAGAGAAAGTGAGTTTGTTGATCAAAGCACTAATTAAAGAATTTTCATTGTGTTGAACGTCATTTTATATCTACTTTTACAATTATTTGGACTTGTATCAACTTGAGTTTATTTGAACTTTATTTAAAATTTATGACAATGATGTATTTTATTTTATTTTATTTGAATTTATGATTAAATATTTGTTTTTTAAATAATTTTATAAATACCCGCGGGTACCCGTGGATACCCGTGGATATGAAAAAAATAGGTGGATACTCGCACAATAGATACCCAACGGATATGGATACGAGTACGGGACAGATATTTATCCAACGGGTAGGATACGGAGGAGCTACTACCCGTACCCTACCTACCCCGTTGACATTCTTGAGCATAACTTAAACATCGAAATATCTTTCACAAGAACCGTGCATCCTACGCAAGGACCCTAGAAGTAAAGGATCTCCAAATTGAAGACCAAGTGTCAATGGATACAGCTTGGTCCCATAATGGTGATTAAATATATGTTACAAGTTTTGTAGCATATTATTTGTAAAAATTTAATCCTAAAAATTTGGAAAAAAAAGTTTTAACAATATTAAAAAATTTAAAAGAGTACGAAAATAAATAAAATGAAATAACAGTATATTTTTTACTCTATATCTTCTTACTAAATTAATTTTCATTCTTCATATTTAAAAAAAAAACATTTTCCATTATTTATATTCGAATTTGAGTTAATATTGTTGAAAAGTGTTATATTTTTCATTTTGAAACATGATTTTAAACGTTAGTCACTCATTAAATTATTCTCTGTCAAAATCATGGAACTCGTCATATGTTAGAATAAAGAACAGATGTCAAATGTGAATTTCACAAGCAATTGAAAAAAAGTGTAAGCTTTTATCATTAGTGTTTTAGTAAGTGTATTGCATGTGGTAATTATTTATTTTATGTATAGCTAACATTTACAGTAAAGACATATTTTTTTAATCATAAACTGTAGTGCAGAATTTTAATGAACAATGTAAGGTAATGTTAAATTATTAATATTATTATTATTTAAAAATTTTGGTAATATTCATTTAGATGTTATGAATAAAAGTGGATTCCTGAAATAGAGATACAATTTAATTAATCAAATAATTATATAAAAAGATATATATAATTTGCAATAGTTGAGTAGTTACCGTTGTCACGCTCTAATGTCTAAATCAACATTTAAAGATGAAAATAGAAAATAAAGAAATTGAACACAAATAGTTAACACATTGAATCTAAGTTAAAATACTTTGGCTGTGAGTCGAATATATGGAAAATATAATATATAAAAATGTTGGTTATCCGCAGTTAAAATATGAATGGATAGGAAATACGTATCGAATTTACGTTAAAATACCTTTTTGTCAAGATTTTTAAATAAGTCCTAATTTTGTTTTTATGTTTAAATAGGTTCTAATTTTTGTCAATTTTGTTCAATTAGATCCTTTTTTACTAACGTTTAAATCATAAATGACCATGAATAGTGACTGTCACGTGTCATCTCGTGGTTTTTTTTAATTATTTTAATTTTAATTTTAATTTTTTTTATAAAAAAAATTAAATTTTCTTTTAATTTTTTAAAATTTTTTAATTTTTTTTAAATGTACACATGTCAACCCAGTAGCATGCCATGTGTCGTGGTTTGTTTAAATTTTTTATTTTATTTTATTTTTTTCAATTTTTTTAAAATGTCCACATGTCAATCCAGCAGCGTGTCACGTGTTAAAGTCAGATTCTTGGTCCCTATATTTGTTATTTTTGTTCAATTAGGTCGCAATTTTTGTTAACATTAACCAATTTGGTCCCTCTTCAAATTAAAATTAAATTAAATTTTTATATTAAAATTCACATTTTTTATTAAATATTTTTATATAATATATTAAAATTCACATCATTATAATTTTGATATAAAAATTAAATTTGGTCACATCTCCGATAGGGACCAAATTGCTTAATATTAACAAAAATTGTGATCTAATTGAACAAAAATAACAAATATATGGGTCAAATTGAATATAGAACATTGACTTTGACACGTGGCACGCTAATGGGTTGACACATGGACATTTAAATTTTTTTAAAAAAATTCAAAAAAAATTCAAAAAAACCACGAAGTGACACGTGGCACGCTTTTGGGTTGACACGTGTACATTTTTAAAAAATTAAAAAAAAATTAAAAAAAATAAAAATATAAATATAAAAAATTCAAAAAAACCACGAAGTGTGGCAGTCATTGTTCATGACCGTTAATGATTTAAATGGTGTTAGCAAAAAAGGACCCAATTGAACAAAATTGACGAAAATTAGGACCTATTTGAACACAAAACCAAAATTATGACTTATTTGAAAAAACTTGATGAAAATTGAGTCCAAAAAGGTATTTTAACCTAAACATTTATGAATAATGGATATAAATATTTTATATATTTTTATGTTATCGAGACCGATACATGTATCATATTTGTATGTATGGATACATGTATATGTTATATTCTGATTTAAATTAAAAATTAAAAACAATAATTAAAATATTAATACGTTAATTTTGAATATATTATATTTTATGAATTAATTTTGGATGTGTTGTTTCTACTTATTTTGACTCAGGTTAATGATTATTAAATATATGTTAGAAAACAGATTAGTTCTAAGAATTTAATCTTAAAAATTTGAAAAAAAAAAAGTTTTAACGATATTAAAAAAATTAAAAGAGTATGAAAGAAATAAAATGAAATAACAGTATATTTTTTACTCTATATCTTGTTACTAAATTAATTTTCATTTTTCATATTAAAAAAAAACTTTCCATTATTTATATTCGACTTTGAGTTAATATTATTGAAAAGAAAGGTGTTTGTTCCACCTACAAATTAGGGCCTTTAAGTGAGTGTTGTGTGAATTGTGATGTGAGCATTTGATGTACATAATAATGGCGTGAGTACCTCTTGATGTGCTAGTAAACAAAAACCTTTTAATACATGTTGGGTTATCATCCCCCACTTAGTAATGATTATCCTTTTTAGTTTCCTTCAAATCATTATTTCTTTCGTATTTTTTAGATGTTCATATCACATCACAAATTAACCATATAAAACTTATATGTTGCAAAATATTTTCTAAAGAGTTAAAACAAAAAGTAAAATGGAAAAAAAAATTACTAAAAATAATTTAAAACGAATACACATAATTGGTTGATCACCGAATGTTAAGTATTTAATTGTAATTGTAATTAGATATGACAAATAAATCTATTTTTCATATGTCGTTCAAATCTGATTTGATTAAGAAAAAAAAATTAGATTGGACCAGTTATGAGTATGACTAGTATCTAATTATTTGATTTTTGTCTCTAATCTTATTCCATCCTCATTTTAAATTACTGAAACAACATTAATTTATTTAATAACTAAAAATATATTTTTAACATTCCTTTTTATCCTTTATTTCAATTTATTTGAATAACATTTATTTTACTAACAATTATTTATTTTGTCTAGACAATTTCACTCATTAAATATCCATCAAAAACTCACATTCCAAATTCTTTCTTGTCACAATCCCAATTACACAGTTTTTTTTTTTTCAATTACCTTCAAGCAATATATTGCATTTTAGAAACCTAAATCTTAATTTTATCAAACTAAATTGTTTATAAGAGACATATTTAATCATTTGTAGTTTTTTAAATATTTTTATTTTACTTTTTCATGTGCTCGAATGTTTAATAATATAAATCTTTACTTTATTAGATAAATTTTAAATGTTATTTAGTTATATAAACTCTTAGTTCTTTAAATAATCCAAAAAATGTATCATTTTTATTCTTAATAGTTTTTTAATTAAGAAACTGTTATATCAACTCTTTATTTTATCTTTCAATGGTCAAATCATTCTATATCTTCTAAATTTACTCAAATATTTAATACATTTTCCATCTTAAATTTTTCAAACAATAAATATTATAATCTTATAAAATTTGAATTATATGTAATTATTATTTTACAAGACAATTTATTTTATGTGAACCTTTTATAAAAGAATATTTAATCAATATTCGTAACCATGGAAGAATCTTCATAGCATATGTATGAATTATCGAAGTTACTATAAAAAATTTATATCCAGCAAATATGAAAATAAAAATAGATTTTTAGTGTTTAGTGTTTAGAAGATATAAGAAAAAGGGGAATTTAAACTAAACTTGTTTTCCTGTGAAGCATCCCTAACTGTAAGGGAAAGAAGGTCGGTAGTTATAGCGGTGAGGTAAGGGATACGACATTGATAAGGACAGTTTATGAATTGAATTTGTCGGTTTTCTTAGACTCGTAGTTCAACCGTAATTGACCTACAAATTAAGGGAGAAGCCACATACTTCTCAACTTACATGGAAAAAAAAAGGACACGGAATTCACTAAACAAAAACAAAAAAATAGCCTAAACTGATGCACCCAATTTCACTGCTTTAATCAACTAAACTCTTATACTTTATGCTAAAACCTAATCCTCTTTGATAAATGGTAAATAAACTATAAATATTTTAGCTAAGAAATATGAAAACTTTAAGCTTTTCAGTGAGTGAGTGACTGTTGTTGTTCTTTTTTTTTAATTATTTGATTTACTATTCAGACATTATTCTTATATAAATATTTATTATTTATTATTTAGATTTATTGTATTAATCGGTACAATTATTCTTTTGATATTCTTTCGGCATATTTAGTAGTTTTATATTTTTTGAGATAAAAATATTTTAAATCTACATTTTTTTTTTATCTATTTGAATCGTCTTTTAAGAAAGAAAAACTCTTTATAAGTTTTCAAAAATAAGGTATAACCACCAAAATGGAGTTGTGTCAATATGGTATAATTTCATTGTGAACAAGTCGTATCAATCTCATATGAATTTGACTTAGTACACTAAAGTTGTATCAAAATGGTATGACTTTAATTAAAATTAAAATAAAAATTACAGTGTACAGAAGTCGTACCAAATTAACAAGACTTTAGTTTATATCATAATACATTGAAATCATACCAAGTTGACATGACTTCAGTTAAAAATTAAATAACACATTAAAATCGTATCAAGCTAATACGACATCACTTTATGTCACAATATACTAAAGTCATATCAAACTAACACTATTTATCAACAACAATTTTGTATCAAGTAGACTTGTCGACTTTTATCAATCTTTTCAAACTTGTACCATTTTAATGATTTTAGCTCAAACCGATCGATACCGAAATTTAAATGTTTTAACCGTAATATAATTATTCACTTATTGGATACAAAATAGGACTATAGGATAAGATTGGATATGAGTTTTAAGAATAAAATAGACAAAATAATTAAAAAAAATGCATTTGTGTGAACAGAAAGAAAAGAGAGTATAAGAGACAAATAAATTGGAGAAACGGTTTAGGGAAAGTTAATATAAATTAGATAGAATATGGATGGAGAATGAGAATGAGGGTGTAATTGAAGAGAGAAGTAGATGGACGTTAGTTGGTGGAGGCTCATTAATTGAGTGATGAATGAGAGGGTTAACACAACCATTATGATTAGGCAACAGTTGGCTCACCCTCACCCATTCTTTAGCCTTTATAAAATGCCCACGCCACCATAAATTACATTACATTTTTCCCCTGCCTTTTCGCCAAAACACACAAATTAATTAGCACCAATGTTTGACATCAAATTGTTTGGGACCTCCACATCCCTTTCTGGCCGAAAGCTTATTTATGCAATGTAACCATATCATTCTTTCACTGCAAATTTACATCCACATATTTCATTATTAAATGCCAATAAAAAAATATAAACTTCTTTACACTAACCGGATATTAAGTAATAAATAAACAGTATACATATCTTTTTCATTGTCCTGACTATTTCTATTTTTTACTAATTTAAGATCAATTTTGATATTTTATGTCAATAAAAAAGGTAAGACTTTGGTTGAAGATGGATTGAAATAATTTCTATTAATTTAAAAATGATTTTAAATAACAGTGAGTATTATAATTTTGGTCTAATTAATTTTTAGCTCTATATTTGTGATACTAAAATTAAGGACATTATGTGATGTTAGGTTTCATACTGATTGATTAATACCGATTGAATTTATGATAGAATTTGGTCTAAAAAAAATTAGCTTTATATTTTGCGATGCTAGGACTAAAAGGACTAAGTCGTGTTAGACCCGATACAAATTAAGCTGATAAATTCAATGTTGAATGGTACATAGGTAAAATGTCAATTTGATTGATAATTATTACAGTAGTTATACACAAAAGTTCGAATAATAAAATAATAAAGATGAGATGTTAAAGACGAAATATTAGAATAAATATGAATTTTTGAGAACAATAAAAACCAAAAAGAATCCAAAAGATCGGAAAATAATAAGTATAAAGAGATTCTAAGAAATAGAAAAAATGGAGATGTAGTACTTTTGGCTACAACAATAATATTAAAACTTTGGTTTATTTTAAAATTAAAGATATTAATATTTTATACTCTGCTAAAATATTAAGTTATATCATGATTATATATGTGTATGTAATATATTCTGAAATTGATTCGTTGTTTATAAGATATTACTGTCAATAATTATAATTTTTTTTAGTACTAATCAGTTTAAAATTAAATTATCAAAATCATATGTGAAGTTAATTACGTTGAACAATAGGTTGGATGGATTTGCATTTTATATCTTGGGTAAAATATTAAAAATACTTGATGATAAAATTTTAATAAAATATTTATACAAATAAGAAAAATATTGAGATCGACTAATCATATATATGAAACAAAATTTTAATTAGTTTCTCCTAAGCTTTCAAAATTTCTAAACATGATTATGAGTATAACAAAATTATTTCATTGAATTAATTCTTAAATAAGGGCACAAAATAGTACCTCTGAAATTACAAATTATATATGTTTCAGTTAACATACAAAGGCCAGATTAAATTAACTATTTTGTCCAAAATTAAATTAGTAGAACTTTACTCTTTTAAAAAACAAACATGTACGAAAAACAGCGGACTAAATGGCTGAAGCATCTCATATTTCTGATTTTGAAATATTATTGAGTTACTTCTACAAATAAAGAAGGGAGGTTTTGTTTTCGGAAGAAATTGGGTGTTATTCTAGCTTCATCAAACGTCATAAAACTTTAAAACAAGGAAAATACAACTGAATTACAGATGAATGGGCCACTTACCTTGGGAACCAAATCGAGCCCCGTCAAAAAAAGCAAAGTGTCCTTGAAACCTTAGAGACAACATCTTGTTCCACTGGAATCATAAAGGAGTCTGCACCACGATCTTTACTGACATGAATTCCCTATATTCCTGGTTCTTGAATCATATTGATTTTTAACTTCGTAATCTTTTTTTATAGATTTGTATACGATCCTATTATAGCATAGCCGAACAGGGAAAGGGAAATGAAGATGATGCTGAGTACAGGAAGAATGAAGAGGGAGGTTGTGATCAGGAGTCGCAAGAGGACGGTATAAAATGGACAAAAGAAAGAGGGCACGAGGAATGAGAAGTGTCCTTTATTAAAAATGTGATATGTAGATACAGATCCAACACGGAGGTAAATGGAAAGTAAGAGGAAATACGTTTGACGGGGAAATTGTGATGGAGAGAATGATATAGAGTTGCAGAGGAGAGAGGAGGGAAAAAGCTTTATGAACATTGTGTATATCAGATTATCTCTGTTCGCTCAGAAGTAGGTTTCACAGCAGACACACACACACACACGAAGAGGCGTAAAAGTAAAGCGATTATGATTTATTTTTTTCATCCAGAGAGATATCCCACTTTTTCAATCAAAGCTTGGATATCAGCACCGCTGCTACCCTCAGTTGCCTCCACGATGTTGGGGCTGTCTAATGGCATCACATCTGAAAGAGGGTAGTTTCTGTTATTATGGAGTTGATTGATTGCACTGCTTCCCACTCCCTTTAGTATCACGCTTTTGTGTAGGCCTCCCAGAAGTCCTTCGTAATCCGTGTCACCGCATTCTCCAGCGAACACTACCATCTTTGACAGTTCAAAACCCCATCGAACATACAGGTATCTGAACCAAAACCACAAAACTCATCACATGTCAAGAAAAACAGTTCCTGTACATGTACAAGACTATAGCTCATAACTTGCTTTTGTCCTATAGCACATTTGCACAGACATTGCACAATTTCATACCATAATGTCAGAAAGAAACGCAGTAACTGCTTTACCCCCTCTCAGAGAGGAAAGAAAAGTAGACGGCAATGTATACGGACTATACAGGAACACTAACTTTGGGCATGACGGGATTTTTGGAATGATGAATTAACAATACCTGAGAGCTTGGGAACGAGATGCCAGCACTGGAATTACGTTCAGTCTTGTCCCATTTTGGCAATATATCGGATGGCAACGCAGAGCTTGGATCCTTAATAACTTACGAAGCTCTTTCACAGGGGGGGCCTGCAGAAGTAAAAAACAAAATAAAGTGAATCTGGAGAAAAAACTGAACAGAAAATTCCACGTAGAATCTTAATAACTACAAATGGTTTTAAATACATAATCATAGACTAGAAATAGAATGAAAATTTACCATTCCTGGCTTTCGCACTTTGAAAGCATAACAGTAGTCAGTAGAAAGCTGTTCAGCAGGACTCACAATTTGTTCATTATTCCCTCCCTTCTTATCAGTGATTGAATCAGCCCAACGCAATAATGTTTTCCTCAACCCTTCTCCGCCCCAACGGTATTCAATGTGTGAGTGGTAATACAAATCAACCACAAATGGGCGATCTTCAGGATTGAGGGATGGATAATAGAGATCGCTGCCACTGTTGCAAATATAAGCGTCAAAATCGCTGGGACTCAAGCCACCAGAGATTAGAAATGACTGTATCTCGGATAGTGTTAATGATGTTGACAATATGAACCCTGTAGAACCTTCAGCCCTATCCTTTCCAGCAGACTCAAAGATGACTTTAATGGTTTCAAGGAGACCTGAAGTAGTATCACAATCCACAGCAATGACAAATAGATGCTTTCTTCTCCTTAATGGAGGAAATTTACCAGCATTTGGATTTTGATCTGGTTTTTCCCCACCCTTGCGCACGTCCTTAGAGATTCCCTTTGACCATGACAAAAGAGCATTCTCTAGTTTTGTCTTTCTATCAACAGCATTTCCATCAGAATCCAAAGAATTGTCATTTCCACTGCCCCCACTTTTCTCACCATCCAACGAAAACTTCATGTTTAGAGATAAGTCTTGTATATCTCTCAAGGAATCACCTGGTGATTCTGATTCTGAACTTTCACCTCCATCCTCACTTCGCTGCCATTGTGGATGCCTTGGTTTGCAAGTGGCTATTTTAGACAGGTAAGTTTTACAGTGCTCAGGCCATGAAAACAAATGAATATTCTTCAATCCGTTCTGTCTACATTTTGCCCAAAGTTGCTTGTTGCTAACAAGCTTCAAAAGAGCATCTGCAATAGACTGCTGATCATGGGGATCTATGAGCAGACCATTATCAAGTACCTGTATTAGCAATCAATCAGGCACGGAAATTTCCAAGGGAACCTTTTCGAATCCATACATAACCACCAAACAGAAAGCATACCCTATGAATATCAACAGGACCTCCATTTTTAGTAGCAACAGTTGGTAAACCATGAGCAGCTGCCTGTTCAACCAACACACAAGTTAACGTTTACATCTCCCAAAAGAAATTAAGCAATAATAAACAATTCAGGATTGAGAAGACAACCTCAATTAAGGTAAGACCAAATGGCTCAATGAAAGCTGGATTAATGAAAACACCCTGCATAGATATTAAATCTGAATTAAATGTAAGTTGACAGCATAGTTTGCAGAGGAAAGAATTGGCCAGGAAAGGATGGAAATACACAATGAATCAAGTAATTTCATAACTATATAAGTGTATTTACACCAAACAACATTATACCACAATAGATATACATATCAGTTCAAATGGCAGGTCTAATAGGATTTGGCAAGCCAACCGATAGCATGTTACTACATCACAGATGGTTTTCAGTTATGCAATATACATGAAATACTGCAATTTCAAATCATTGATACAAATCATACAATCAAATGATGCATCAATTTCTTTTCTGCTGTTTTTGCTTTTCTTTTACCAGATCTCATCAGAGAAATTGTGAAGTCTAAGATGCTTACAGTCTTGAATGAAAAGGAACTGGGAGCATTGCTGATAGCGTCCTGTCTGCTTATTTCATTGCTTCATTTTCACTATTCTAACACATGGACCTTAAATCATGCACTTATTCTATTTCTATGTAGTAGTATGCACCCTATTTGGTTGTTGCAGAGCTTTATTTTCACTCCTTTCAAACACAGGCTTCTCACATTCACCAACTCAATATGCACTTCATCTATTATACTCTATTACAATCAAACACGAGAAGTTACCTTTGTCTTTGCTGCTAGACGATATATGTCAGGAACCTCAGATTGTCTGTGATGTTTAGGATATGCTACTTGCCCATACAGATCATACTTGTCAATCAGCTTAAGTACAGAGAGAAGAACAGAAGCATTTGTGCTAGACATCTCATCAATTCCATCTCGGTTACCCATAATTAATGTCTGAAAAGACAGAGGAGGGAAGGACAAATAATTGATCAGTCAAGTAAAACAATTCAGATGTCCGGAAAATCAGAAACAAATAATACTAAAAAAGTGCACACTGGTCATTCATAGTTTCATACAAGGTTGGCAAGCTCTCGAAGAGGACGACATTCCCCAAATGCTTTTACCAAAGTTGTGATGTTCTTTTTAGGGTCCGGTCTGGCAAGGGCAAGTATCATAGGCTTGCGAGGGTTGGTAAAGAAGCGCATTATCTAGCAATCACAAAGTTTAAAATGCCATTAAATTCCATTTTTGTATAGAATTAAAGGCAGAACTTGCTTGCCAATATGTATCTAACATAATCCATTACTGCAAAACAAAAGCAATAAATTGTATAATTATTTAGGAAATATTAAAAGTAAATATTTATAACCTCAGACCAAATAGGTGGATCTTGAGGAGCAGGATGATCCAAATTCCCTTCTGGTTCTCCTTCTATATCACCATCTTGTGGAACAATATGATGGAACTCCATACCGGGTGGAATTGTCTGCAAGGTACAATGAGATTCTAACATTTAATTTTGCATGCCACACCCCTTGCAATGAAATATTACGTAAGAAAATGTAATCTTGCTTCTGCAACAGGACTCCACAATAACTGTTGGTATCAAGAGGGTACTACGCAAACTAAAAAGTAAGCCTATAGTCTTTTTAAAATGATGCGTTCACAAGAAAGCATGATACTCCATGCTCGAGTTTGTTGCCATGTACAAAGCAAGGTACTTCTTTATGAGTATAAAGATGAAAAACAAAACTTTATGTCTCATCTCAATTTAAAATAATAAACCAAATGACAAAAAAACAGAGAATATGCTCATAAATGGACTTGTCTAATACAATATAGCCAAGCAGCGAGACATTTTGCTTTAGGAGTCAGGTTAAAAGAAAAGGCTCAAATCACCAAGACAGAAAAACGAACTTACAATATTTCAATGAAAAGGTTAATAAACTTGAAATTTTAACTCTAGCCACCTGAAATCTATAACTCAAAATCATGGTCCACAAGAAAGATCATGAACATGTAGCTAAAAATTTTCATTTTGATCTGGTACTTACAGCCATGCGAGGCATGAATCTCCCATAACAGCTCACATTTCGCCTGATCCTTGCTCGTATTTTACGCTCCAATACTGGATCAAAACCATCATACAAGCGCCATTGTTCTTCTATTTCCTGTCTAGTGCTTGTAATGACTATTTCAGAGCCATCAAGGGCTAACTCCTCAGCTTCTATTCTACGCATGATCTTGTAAGTTGCATTTATTTCATCTCTCGATAGTCGACCTTGCTTTAGAAGTTGTTCCAACTTATCACGGCCAAGCGAGTGCCCAGTAAAAAGCATAGGAACGTTTAAGGCGCCAGATAAAAGAGCAGCAGAGTCACCTGCATCTGCATAATGTCCATGGATGGCGACGGGCCAGATAGCATGCCCGCTGCCAATCTGTTCCCCAAGAGATTTGGACATCTGTATAATGTGGTTAAGTGCTCCGTCAACAAATTCAGGAATGTATGGCCAGAGAAGTTCTTTCGGAATATATTTATCTCTCGGACCAAAGGGAATACGAACAATATAAGAGCCACTACTCTCTCCCATGTCATCTCCATAATTATCCGCGTCTCTTGGAGTCAACATTTCTGTTGGCTCCGCATAACTCCAGTCTACATCCTTAGCCGCCACTTGCCTAGTTAGCAAATCAACCCGATAAACTCCTGGCATTGACCCCAATGCCCTCGCTAGTTCCACCACATACTTAACCTATTCAGCAGAAACACAGACAGATGGAAAGGTTTTAGTTTCCACATACTGGCAGTGTGAAAAAACAAAAGGAAGACAAAAGTCCTTTTTGGATAAATTTTTCCCTGAACACTAACAGAAAAAGAAAAGTAAAAAAAGTTGGAATAAACTCTCTCAATAGCTAAAACGAGTTTTTTTTAAATAAATCTATTTTGTATATAAATTAAAATCAGCATTTCGAAGAAATTAAAAAAAATATGAAAGCGCTACCTGACCACCGGTATCAGAATCACGTCCTAGCTCCATATTCTCACCTCGTATTAGGCCATGAATGCTGCAAATACATACCCCTTCTTGTTAAAATCAAATAACGAAATCAAACCAATCAAAGGTTAATCTAATCAGCGAATACACAAATTACACTCTGCAAAACAGAATAAAGAAACGAGTAGTCTAACTTCAATATCAATCTACTTATCATCAGAGCCCGATTCAATCACACATTCATTACAATAATAATAAAAAAAACAAAAAAAAAAAAACAGAGGTGAAGGACAGCTACCTAACGAGTACAATGTAGAGCTTCTTCCCTTTCTGACTGTTGGCCCAAGTCTCCATGGCATCGGCAGAACTGATTCTGGGCAGCCTGGCCCTGCTGGCGTCGCCATGAGCAGACGCGTCGCCGTGAGCTGACGCTTCACTGACCGGATCTCCCTTCTCTCCTTCCGACAAGTCCTCCGACATATCCGCGGTGGCCTCCCTCCGCCCTCGCTCGCGCTCCAGCCGGCGCTTGTTCACTCTCTGCGCCGCCTCACTCTCCAGCTACTCAATTCCATCACCACACACACAGCACGATCAAAACACATCATCAAGCACAAAAATCACAACACACAATTGATAATAATTCAAAATCGCCGGGACTGAGAATCAAGAATCGGTAATCGAGAATCGATAATCGAACCTGCTTCTTCTGGCGAGCAAGGTTCCAAATCCGCCAGCACATGTTCTCCAACCTGGTGTTCCTCTCCTGAGGACTCCTGGTGGACGAAGCCTAAACAAAACCGAAAAGATGAGCGGAAAGAAGTGAATGAAGAGAATCAGAAAGAGAGAGAGAAAAGGAGAGAGCATACCCGAACCCATGAGCGGTAGAGATCGGTCTCATCGAAGCCGATGACCTCTTCGACGAAGTAGCGAGTAGGACTGAACCTGCCTCTCTCTCTGAGAAGCAGAGAGGACTTGGAATCTTCGAGGCCAGGCCCTACGTCGAGTATCGCCTCCAGGTAGCTGTTCAGCCAATCGTTCCCTGCCATTTCTGATGTATCCCCACACTCTCTGCTTTTCCACTTCTTGCTGCTGCTGCTTCTTCTTCTTCTTCTTCTTTTAAAGTGAATGAGAAGAAGGAGAAAATGGAATCGAAGAAAAATAAAAAGAAAGAATATTCCTGGGAGGAAGGAGGAGGAGTCTGGAAAATAGAGTGAGAGAGACGGGGAAGTGTGTTGCGGGAACGTCCTTTAAGCGGTTAAATCTTTTTCTTTTCTTTTTCTTTTATTTTTGTCTTTCGGTCCTAACCAGTCCTGCCATCCGCCCCTGTATGTATGGATGGATGGGATGGGACCCGGTGAGAGCAATCCTCGGCAATTGTCAGAGCAGTACTTTGTTACTTTCTCCCACCATCACTCTCCATTTCTCACACCACCACTTACTAAATTTCAATACGTCAATCAAACTAACTTTTCATTTTACTCATCATAAATACATTTTTCACAATAGCTTATATTTAAAATCATTTTCAGTTAGTTTTTTTTTATTTTATTAATAGAACAACTTCTTTAAATATCTATAATTTTAATTATTAATAATTATAGCGGTTTTTTAAACTGTTTCTTTGGTGTACATATTTTTTTCTTGTCTTTCTTAATATTTTTTTAGTTTTTATAATATATACAAATTTATTAACGAGTGTTGTTGTTGAAGTGATAATTGGTAGTTTAAGCCATAAGAAAGTCAAATAACTCCTTTGTTTTATTGGAGAACCTTGCTCTAACGATACTTTTGTATATTTTGAATATGTTTTAGTTTGTTTAAATCTTATGTTTTTCCTATCAATATATTATAATGTGGTGTGTTATATATTTGCAAGTAGTTAATGATTTCAACGTATTCGAAATTTTTTGAGATGAGATATATCGTATGAGTATATGAATGAGTTATTAGGTGAACAGATATTCAAATTTTTCTGACCATTCAAATTATGTAATTGAGGATCGTAAGTTATGAGAAGTGGATGCGTGTTTGTTTTAATGCATGGAGTCCAAAAACATATTTATTTTACATTAAAAGCCACACAATTATGTTTGGTAAAAAAAAGTTATTGAATATTAAAAGAGTGTTGTTTTCAAAGCAATATCATCAAATTTTACGCAGAAAGTTACATTGATTTTTGTGTCAATTATTGTAATGTTGTGTAGACTTTTTGATCACTAGTCAAGTTTTACTACTCAGTACATATTTTATGATACTACTTGTATCTCAATTATTATGTTTAAAAGTGTTTTTGTGATGTCTTTATGATTATAAAGTTTTGAAAATCTTTGATAAAAAGGAGAATTAGTTGTTATTTTTCTTAGTAAAGTGAACAAAAATTTGAGATTCCTAGATACATTTAGAAAATTGATATTGCTGAATATGATTGTATTGCTTTCTAATTAGTTATGTATCAAGGAATTCAGAGAAAGTGCATTCAAAGTAATTATTATAAAAAAAATTTATAATATTAGTAAAAAGTTTTACATGGTTATATTTTGTGATGTTTTTTCAACTTAAACGTATAAATAGTTCGACTAATATTCCTATTTTATTATCTGTTTTATTTTTTATTTGATTAATAGTAAAACAAGTTGCGTTACTCATTTAAGATTGTGAGATATTTAGTTAGATCGAGAATTTCAATTTGTGATACTTATGTAAACACATATATAAGGATGTTAACGGAGTCAGAGTGCATAGGATATAGGGTAGTAGTTCTCTCGTATCATATCCATGAGATAAATATTTGTTTTGTACCTGTCTTCGTATCTTTGTCGGTATTTGTTATACGGGTATCTGGATATTTTTTTAATATTCACGGATATCCGTAAATATTTTATAAAATATATATATTTAATAACATATTTTTAATCATAAATTCAAATAAAATACAATACATAATATTCATAAATTTCAAATGAAATCCAAATAACTCATTTAGATAGGGTTGAATGACAATTTACAAAGAAATATAATTTTAAAAAAATCATAAAAAATAACTAATTAAAAATCAATGTGTTAATATTTTAATCATATTTTTTAATTTTTTTAATTTAAATTAGAGTATAACAAGTACATATATATCCACAAATACGAATACTATGATATTTGTATTGGTCTCGTTAACATACGAGTATAAAAATTAGTTGTACTAATTACCTACGAATATCCATCTATAATATTCAATTTTTTTATCCATCGTGGATTTTATGTGTAGATACAAATTTTTTGATATCTCTACACAGTACAGATAATTAATTATAATATGTATCAAGATACACATACACATACGTAATACGTAATGATCAACCCAAAAATATTATTCATTTAATATTTATATATTTCATATATTACATAACTCTTACTTATTTGAGTATAAGATAATCTTTCGCAAATAAAAACGATAACATAAAAATGATAATACTTTAAATTATAGTCTTTATTTTAATTTTTAAAAAATGATAGGTTGAAATAAAATGCACCATAGTGTTATCAGGCATATACCAGTTAAAAACCCTCTGTGCCTCGCTATTTTATTCTAAACTAAAAGTCAATAGATCTAAATGTGACCCCAATTAGCCAATCTGAGCAATGGTAGAAAAATTATTAGACCTGGGCTTATTCAATTAAAAAATAATAATCACCGTCCAATATTAACTTAGCCAGGCCCACACCACTCTCAATAGTAATTGGCACAGAAGCTTCACGAAAAGGGTGCAGAGCCTCTCTTAAAAAGTAACAACGTATAAGAAAATTTGTATGTGAGAATTAAAAATTTGAAAATAATACAGTTTAATTCAATTTTTATTTATTTTTTCATTCAGATTGTCGTTTTCAATATGATACCCCGCTCTAAAAAAAGTTGAATGTTTCGGTGATTATTATTATTAATATGACTATAGAATATCATTATATATATAATTTATTAAAAAGAGTAGCAGACACGTGTCATACTTCTAGTGTGAATGCTCTATGTAACGTTGTAATTACTATTAAGTTACTTAAAGTTGCTTATTGAATAATTGAAAATCCAAACAAAGAAACCAACAGAAGACACCTTGAATATTTTAAGTGCAAATAACTTTTTGAAACGTGGCACTCTAAAACTGTTGATATTTAATAATAAAAAGTCAGCCAATTAATATTTATATTTACTATAATTATAAAAATTAATACTAAATAGAAGGTACGGTGTTTAATATGTTGAGTTTTTAAGTTTTTAATTTAAGTAAAATATGTTGCGCGAAGGAAAAACTATGAGAAGACAATCTTCGACTATTAACGAAAGCTATTTTTAACAAAAGTAATTAAAATATTAAATAAATGTTAAATACTGCTTGCTTAATATCTTAGAGTTAATAATTAATATTTGCTTCAAATACCATTACAATATCGAGTTTTTATTAATTAAATATACGATTAAGTATATCTTTTAAATTTTAACCCAAAATTAGACTTCATCCATATTCAAAATTTCGATATATTTAGGTTCTTAATTTTTAAAATTGAATGAATACAATCATTCTAATCCAAGTACGTTAACTTTTTTTAGGTGCTGAACGTATATTTTAGTAGATATTAAACTGGAAATATATCAAATGGTATAAATAACTTCAATACTAACATGAAACATGTTTGATACATAAAAAAAAAATAATGTAATTAGATTAAAAGGATTACATTCATTCATTTTAACATTTAAAAACCAAGATATATCAGAATTTCAAACATAAACAAATTTCAATTTTAAATTAAAATTTACAACAACTAAAAACATACTTCAACCTTTTAAATATATATATATATATATATATATATATATATATATATATATATATATATATATAAACTATTATTTTTTATTATTATAATCGTTACTTGTCGTTTTCGCCACAAAGTCTGTAATGATATCCTAAATTGAAACTAAATCCCGTTCTTTGCGAAAATACTTAAAGACCCTTGCATTGAACGGCATAAATGGTTTCTGGAGGTACACTTCACGGGTTTTGGGATATGATCTCAATTATTAGAATACAATTTCATTAAATTAAACAATCATAATTGATCAACTTATCTAACCAATATGCTACATTTGATACAATATTACCAAATATTCTTTTTTTTTTCTTTTTTCTGTATGTTAGGTTAGTGGAATCTTTCTTCTAGATGTTTGAAAGATAGTCTGAATTAAAGAAAAATAAATGAGTTTTTCGTATAAAATTCAGAAATAGAGTAATTTGTAAAAGAAATCACTCCTATAATCTACTCATACAATACAATAAGTATCATTTAATATATTAATTAACTTATCACATTAAAACTATATGGTATTTATGAATTGATTCAATGGGTTAAACTCTAATAATTTATTGTTTAAGGAAACTCACTTGACCAAACACAATCCCAATTTTACCTGCGAATGAGATTAATCTAAAAAGTTTTTAAAGTTATTTTAAAATTACAAGGCAAACGGGATAACGTTCAATTATTTTAAAATTAAAATTATATTTTTTTTATATACAATGCATCAAAATTCCAAGTAATTAATTATAGGAGTATAATAATAAACTAGTTTTACTTTTAATGTCCTTTTAAATATTCCAAAAAAATAAATTATATATTTCACATTCACTTATAATATCCACAACACATAACCTACTTGAGTTTATTTATCACATACAAAAACTTGCAAATACCACTTGTTATATTCCATAAGCATCACACTCACATTTTATTATATCTAATACATGAGAAATTTGATGACTTTCGAAAGATACATATGCGTATGAGTTTCAATACTAAAATTTTTGTATACGTTACATTATCATATTTTTTTGAAGCAAATAAATGTGTATTATAAATAATAAGTTTTTATTATCTAAAGGTCTAGTTAAATATGTTTTTGGTCCATCAACTTTCATAGAATTTTGTAATTAGTCCATTTCGAAATTTTGGACCAATTTAGTCTTCATCTTTTGAAATACGTGGATTTAGTCCTTTTAATCAAATTTTGTTAAGTTTATTTGATATTTCAAGTGCATTTCATAATAGTATTTGACTTAACATTAAAGCAAAAATGTGTCAAACAGTATAAACAACTCAAACACAATCCTCAAATGCGTACGAAACATCAAATAAACCTAACAAAATTTGATTAAAAGGACTAAATCTACGTATTTCGAAGGACTGAATTGGTCCAAAGTTTCGAAATGGACTAATTCCAAAATTCACTGAAAGTTAAGGGACAAAAAACATATTTAACCCAAAGATAAAATATGCTCACAAAAAACCCTATTTATCAAATAAAATCTATTACTACAACTCTGATTGGTAAAAGTTTATATTAGCCCATCAAACTTAATATGCAATAGAATCCTTATCAAACTACATAACATGCAACTATTTCAAGAAAAATGAACAATAAATTATTTACTCTAAGTGAAAAACTAATTATTGGTAATTATCTCCTTCTCTCTATTAATGTTACTAAAACATGTTTGGATGCTGAAAAAATCACCAGACATCTTATAATTATAAAGAAAGAATAGAATAAATACGTTTAAAAGGATAATATTTTCTATGAACTGGAGATTGGATCCTCAATTTTATTTATTTTTTAAATGTTTGAACTTAATTTAATAAAACATTAACACTTTATCTCATTAAATCACTTTTATTTTCTTTAGACAATTCTAACTTTATCCTTACAATCACAATAAAAAAATCTTATTTTCTTATTTTTATTCATTTACTTTTTTATCTTGTCACATAAAATAAAACTATACATCGTAATTAAGTTTTGAAATTTAATTATTAAACAACATTAGATGATAATGGAGGGAGTGGAGACAGGTTTAATTATCTCATCCTAAAAAAAATTCATCCTCATCAAATTATTATAAAATATTTGTCTCACATCTACATATCATGTCTCACATCAAGAGACACAACAAAAATTGTTTCAGTACACCAAATAAGTCTCACATCGCTTAGGAATCAAAGCTATGTTTCAGTATAAACATAAATTAATTTTTCTAATAACTATTGTTCAAATATGTTCATGATCATCATGTTCTTTAAGTTCCTCCTTCATGAAACATTATAAATAGAGGTACAAAAAACTAATGTAAACACTTTTAGTCATATATTAAATTTTATTTCATTCAAAAGATTATTCTTTTTGTTCTTGGCTTAGACTTGGTTCTTATCAAAGATAAAGATTCTTATTCTGTTTTATTCTCTAATTAACTTTTGTGCTTATTGAAGATTCAAATTCATAAATGATCATAAATTCATAAATTCAAATTTACTTGCTTTATTGTTGGTTTAATATCAATTAATTATTTATTATAAAAAATAAAAACCATGACAAGTAAAACATAATATTATCAATTTACACATATATCTTTCATCTTAAATCTCAGTTCATGTTAGATGATGATAAATAAAATTCATGACAATTATAGTAAATGAAACATTTTATATGCAATTGTAGCGATAAACTATAATTAAGAGAATGAATTAGAAGATAATAAAAATTATATAAAGAAAATCATCAAGACAATTTTCTACATGAAATATCAAATGGAGGTATTAAAAAGGAAGTTAAAATGATCAAATATATGTCCTAAAAACTAATTGGTACAAAATTGAATGACATTGCACATATTATATATATATATATATATATATATATAATATTTATGATATTTATGATATATAAAATATATGCATCTTGAGATCTGATCAAACTTTTCAGACATTAAACTAGTCGAATCATTAATTAAGAAATAATAAAAGTTATTTTAATCAGAAAAAAACTAAGGATAAAATAAAATAAACAAGTTAATAATATTAATATTACTTAATAAATAAAATATTTATATTATTAAACACTTAAAATTAAGAATCAGTTAAAATTATTACAAGAGAGAAAACATCGTAAATTTTTATTATATATATATATATATATATATATATATAATTATTTATTTTAAAACTTTTTGGGGGAGGAGGATAAAAGGGAAGTATGCGTAAATAAAATACGTGTCCTTTTCTCGTTTATGCATCATTTCCACGTAATTAAATTTTTTAACTATAAAAAAAAAGTCACATATCATTTCATAATTTTTGTTCCGTTAAATACAGTTGTGATTATGTTTTATTATTTTTCTGAAACCTAATATTCAGAAACACCTGAGATATGTTCGAGTGTTCGGAAGCAGAAGAATAAAGTAGACAGGGAAAACGAATTCGAATCTGTACCCAACGTCCAGTCGCAGGCACAAAAGGCGTATTCTTGTAGACTATGATTTGTTGGATAAGAAAAAAAACAGAGAGTAGAATAAAGCAAAAATATATTATTTTTATTATCCAAATTAGTTAAATAAAATAAAGTGATACATAAGCTTCCTTTTATTAAAGTTTCTAATTTAAAATTGAAAATGACATTGGGTTTTATTTTGAATAGTAATGAAACTAATCAAATATACTTACTTTATTCCACTCCTACTTGATACGTTGGAAAAATAGAAATATCTATTTAGGTACAGAAGGGTAGTAATATACAATTTTAGAAATACATTAAATAAAAAAAAGAATAACAAGGTATTAGTACGAAATATATTTGACTTCTTTTTTTCTAGATTTGTGTTAGGAAAGTTGTAAATTTAATAAATCTCTAATAAAAGTGTTTTAAACATCCAAAACACACATGTAGAGATGATAAACTTTTATCCCCTAAATATTGTTTGAACCCATTAACAAAAAATTATTGCATTTACTAGTTACTGGGAATCCAATTTTTTCAATTGAATGAGGATGAAGATGTACATATCTGTCCTCTCCCCGTCTCCTATTATACTTATTCTTGTCTGCATTTGAATTATTAAAATACTCACAATTTAATTAAGTAACCTTTATATACATATATTACATACTTTCATATTTTTTATTTCTTCTTTTGTTGATTTTGTCATGAAATTCATTCACATCTCCAATATTTTTTTCATCTTATCCCAACCTTTATGCAAATATGTTCAAATGATGTATGTCAACTAAATATTTTTTATGTCTCACATTTGAATATTTTTACTTATTTTTTAATATTTTTATTTATTGTATATTGTCTTTTTCACATGAGAATGTTTAACACTATGAATTTAAGTGTTTGATAGCATAAACCTCTCATTTACTCGATAATATGAAAAATATATCTTTTTTATTCTATTATTATTTCTTTTTGTTTCATTTGAAGAACTTCTTTTATTTCGCTAAAACAATTTTCGTTATAATGATCAACTAAATTGACATTTGAAAAGTTTTCTTAGATCTTAAGGTATTTTTTATCTTATCATTTTCTTAATTATACATTTGTTTTCCTTTGTGCGATTTCATTCAATCGTCTCTCAAATTATTTCTAACACACATTTGAAATTTTTTTAAAATATTTTTATTTGTTGTTTACTTTTATAACGTAAGATACTATTTTTATATTTTTTATGTAATTAATTTTATTTCCTAACTCATTATCATACGTGTAATTTTATCACTATAATTATATAAATAAATTTTATTTAGTATAATATAAAAATTTAATGTGATTGCCATGAATTTTTTTTATCACCATCCAACATATATTGAAGTTAAAAAGATGAAAGATCAATGCTAAAATTTTATTATTATTAGTTTAATTTTTGTTTTTTGTGTGATTTTGATCAAGTGATGTAATATAACTTTTATTAGTGTATAAAAAAGGATTTCATTAGAATTTTAAAAAATTGAAGTTAATAGACATTTAAAATAATTTTTAATTTGAGTATTTATTTTACTTTTATATTTTTTTTAAAAATATTTTTTAAATTTTATCAAAACTGAGTTTTATCAATGTTTGCAAATTTAATTAATGTTTTGGTTCTCATAAAATTTTATTTGGTATTTTAATTTGAAATGTATATAATTATAAAATAATTTATTTATAAATATTTGATATTGAAGAAACAACATTCCTTTTAATATTGAATATTTAATAATATTATGTTTTTTTTCCCGTAATTTTTTATTATTTTACCACTAGATAATTGTCTCGTGGCAGAGACTAGGTGGACCAAGTCACAATCCAAAAATTAGGATTCCTGATAGGACAATTGTTAACAGAAAGATTGCTGTAGGTGGCAGGGACCAAGTGAGCCGGGTCACAATCGAATTGTGGTGCTTTGGCGGTTACACTCTTGAGTAAAGAGAGTTGCTTGGCTATAACTTTTGGTCTAGTGGTAAGCGTTCAATCCTAACAATTATCCAGTGGGATGAAGACGAGGATAAGACGAAAATTTGATATCCATTGGATTTGAATATGGGAATGAGATAATTTTTTTTTTTTGGAATAGGAATGAGGTAGCGAAAGTTGTTCTCGTCCTGCCCCGTTATCATCCCTAATCATGTACATGAATATCACATTTTTTATACTCATCATAAGTTTCACATCATGCATCGTATGAAGAGCATCACATTACTTGATTATAATTATTACCAAATTTGAGAATTGACTATATTTTTTTAACAATCACATATTAGATCACATATTATCACTTAAATGTCATAATTATTTGAGTAACATACACATGTTAGTAACATACACATGTTAGACTTCTCAGTTCTGAAATTTTTTCATCATAGATCATTATTAATGTTTGAGTGAGTACAAACCTTCACTTAAGCTAATATACTAATATACAATCTAAACCTCTCAAGCAATTGTCATGACACTCAACAACATTAGTCCACATGAAAGAAAATTATCTTGGTCTTTTTGATTTAAGTTACAAGTTATTATTTATGTGACACACTTTATTATTTGATGTCCACACATTGCTAGAAAATTGGTGAACATAAATGAAATAATTAGATACTACTCATATGTCATTTAATCAATGAGATATGTCTCGAATGACATTCAACCCAATTAAAATATATTTTCAAAGTTTTTCTTTTTCTTTTTTGTCAATTTCCAAAACTTTCTTTACATCAAAATACCATTATCATGCTTCAAATACAACCTTCGTTACAATCATACTTAGCATTGAGTATAAAAGTAAAAATCTTAGGACTAAAATAAAAGAGATTAAATATATTTTTAGTTCTTAAATTCGAACATAAAATTGAAATTCTAACATGTCATAAACTTTTGTACATTATGATTTTATAACTTAAAAAATGAATGAATGTAGTATTTTTAACTTAATGTCGTTATTTTATTTGGACTTGTTAATCAATGTTTTAATCTAATCTTTGAAGTAGGATGTGTCAAAATGGTGTACACAATTCAAAAGTATTTGACATGTCACAAAATTTAACACGTTGAATTAAAAAGATTATATTAATTCAATTTTAAACTTTGAATACTAAATTATATCAAAGTTTTAGATAATAACAAATCTTAATGTCGTGTGTAAGTTTAAGAATTAAATACATATTTAATGTTATAAAAAAATAATATACAATTATCCTCTTATAACTTAATTATGATTAATCCACAAATATTTTTATCCGGAAGCTTCTCAAAAATCTAATCTCTTAGCACTATAATCGTGAAAATATTATCTGAACTGTTTAAACAAATTAAATTTTAATAAAATAAAAAAATATTATATATATATATATATATAATAGAAATCTTAAAATAAAAACTAGAATAGTGATCTATTTATCAGAGATTAAATTTTTGGATACTTTAGAAACAGTCATGGAAAACAAAAGAAATTCATGAATATTTATAATTCGTAACAAAATTTCCCCGGTAGGACAACTTTATTGAATAAAACAAATAGTGAAGAAGTGGCTAGTTTTTATTACATAGAAATATAGAGACATTGGTTTTTGGATGAAAAGGGGTGGGTCATAAAACTCAATCTGGAAACAACGCGTGTCGCACTGTGGTAGTGGTGCATGTGAAAGTCTTTTGAAACTAAAATGAAACAACATGTGATGTGATCAATTAATGTCTCAAATTTGCTCAGACATATCCTGTTCCTATATCTGTTAGGTACGTGTCATGAGACATATCTAAATTTTACACCAAATTGGACCCTCTCTCTACTGTAAAATAAATCTAAAATACATGCCTTCTTCTTTTATCATATTGCCATGTTTTTGGGTAATTGAATTTTGTTAATAAGTACAGAAATATTATTAATTAATTGGTTCACTTCGATTTTAAATTTTAATAATTAGTTAGCTTAACATAAAGTTTTTAATTAAAAAATAAGTACCACGCTCCCCTCACTGTAATTGGATTTGATTTTTTCACAGGAAGGTAATATTTTTTTTCTTGTTCTGAAGCCTAATTTAGGTACATGCCGAGAAACAAAACAAATTAAACACAAGGAAATTTCTTCTGCACCCCATACTTTCTGCACCCCTTGTTTTCTTTCTCCACCCCATACTTTTTGCTAAGAAAACTCCCCACTGGAAACCCGTCATTAGTACTGGTTGATAACAACTTTAAGCAATTTACCAATAGTAATATCCAATGTAAGCAATATATTTTTATCAAAGCAAACTTTACCGAAGTTTGGAAGTCAAATAAAAGCAAATCTTAAGCAATAAATAATATATTTTTAATTATTTAGAAAATTATTAGAAATTTATTTTCATAATAAATAAGTCAAGAAATTAAAACAAAAAAGTATTTGATTCTTAAGAACTTGAACTTAATGTGTTGTTGGATAACTCTGAATGGGCCATAAGCCCGATACCTCTGACTGCACAGTACATCTTCTTAGCCCATAAACTAAGCCCGGTATGAGCATTCAGCAGCAGCTCATCTTACAAAATGGGTTCCCACTCCAATTTCTTCCTGCACCCAATAAATTATAATATGTGTACGTTGGATCTCTAGGGCATGCTTACAAATATGTTTTTTTTTTTTTTTTTTTTTTAAAAATTTAACTCAAGTCAATTAAGTCTTGTCCTCGTTAAAAAAAATAGTCAATATGATTTAATTCTATTAATCATTTTTATTTTTTCAAAATACCTTTCATTAAGTTTAACATAAAAAAGTAAAAAAACACACTCATTGAAAATAAATTTCAATTAATTTAAAATATTTTCTGATGATACTCTTAAATATGACAAAATAAATTAATTTTCATTCAGATGAATTTCTTCATCAGTTATTATTATAATAAAAAAATTATATTTTTTAATTTATACACAAACAAAATTTTTCTTGCAAAAGAATTGTTTTAACTTTTTCTTTTCTTTTAAGAATACTTGTGAAATTTTTGACCTAAATAGACCCAAGCTCAACTAATCTTGGACTTTTATTACTCTTAATTAAGTCTTAAGAAAACATAACAAAGTGAGTTAAGATTTAAATCTTTCACTGAAAGAAACATTCATACCTAATATTTGACCATGCCTTCACACGATTTTACTTCCCTTTTTGAAGTTGTAAAAGTTACAATTAATATAGCTTGAGAAGAACAACATAAGAGATGTTTTACTTAACTAAATTGGAGTAGCATTTTCAAAGACACGTGAAAACCCTTTTCTCAGAATCCCCAAAATGCCCTCCAGATACTTTCCAAGCAATTCAAGAACCTTTCCACAGCAACTTCGTTTTCAGCCTCAACGGTCAACCACGGCATCTTCACACTTTATCCCACAATAAGCTTAAAAATACATATTATGACAAATATCTGGGTGTTAAATCAACATAATACACAAAGTTTGGTAAAGAGAATTTTTTTTTCTAATTAATATCTTTGTTTATAACATTTAATGTTAGTTTCTATTTTTTGATGATTCATTGTTACAATCGAAAGATAAAGAAAAACCACACATAATCCACTATGGTGAATGTTAGAAAACATTAAATTGAGTTTTATTTTGAGCCAACAATAATGTTATAATTATTATCATGAAAAAGTTTATCTCATTTTCTTTTTGCATATGAGATGAAAAATAATATTATTTAAATAGCAGTATATTAAGTAGAGCCGGCAATTGGCTTTGCGTCAGAGTCCACAGCTGATTCTTTATTGTCTTTCTCTCTCTTTTCTTTCTCACTATTTGTGTGTTCAAACTAAGCTTGATATTTATGAAAAATAGTGTTGATTCTTATCTGTTAGTCTGCTACTGCATAGAACAATTGTGAAGTGTAAACCTGGGTTTACTTTTATTAATTATTATTTTCATTTTTTCATAGCCGCCTCTTCTTGTTCAGCTCCCAGTCTCTTCTTTTGCACGCCCCAGATTCCTAGAAACCCACCTTTCCTTGGTTCTCAGTGGAAAGTTTAGTTCTTTTGTCTTTTCTTCTTTGTGGGTGGATTGGGTAGTCTGAATTCTAACAACAATTGTTGAGTTCCATGGTCTTGTCTTGGATCCCTTGCCAGCTGGCACCTTGAGGCTTTTTGTCCGATTGGGTGGTCGAGGTTTTGGAGAAATTTAGGAAATACCGTGCAGCTGTAACTTCATCTAAGCAACTTTTTTTTTTCACGGTCATCTTTTGTAACCACTGTCAGAATTTGATCTTGCCTTTTTTCCATTCAGAAATTCAATTCAATTCATGATGGCCCAATTTGGTGAATTGGGCCAACACCTTTGATTGTTTGCTGGGTTCTTCTGGTCAATATTTTGGAACTGTGCAGATGGTTTGTGTTTCAGGCTAAATATGATGCTTGATCAGGACTCTGTCGGTTTTGTTAGGTAGTTTTATGCACCTGATTGCTTCTGTGCTGCTACAAGGAGATGCTTTCCTATTGGATTGCTGTGTTTAGTTAATAATGGCTATGTCTGCGTTATTCTTGGTTCTGCTGCTGCAACTGTCAACAATTTTTGGCTCGGAGGTTGTCTTACAGTCAAAGGATTGTGGCACTGATTGGGTGGCACATTCATATTCTAGTCATAGTCAGGAACTTTTCTACATAAACGGCAATGTAGTGGACAAGGTTGCTTTCTGTGAGGCTCTCCAATCGTATACTGAAAAGGGGTGTGATGTGAAGGACTACTTTGGAAGTGTCAAATGTGTGACGGATGTTTCTTTTGGTATGGTCTAGTATGATGTTAATTTGAGTTTGGTTTGAGAGATGGTTATGCACATTTTCTGTACATTTCCACTTGTAATGTCTATCCTTCACAATAGCGTTTCTTTTAACCTTTGTGTTTGCTTTTATTGTTTGCAGTGGATTTTCCTTTAAAGGCAGGGAGGAAACTTCTGAAAGAGGATTCAAATACCGAATCTAAACCGCAAGGAGATTCTAAGCCTCTGCCAGCCCACGTGGTTGGTATTTCTGCCGGGGGAGCTCTGTTTGCATGTTGTCTTGTTCTTTGTCCTTGTTTCTTTAAGAGAAGGAAAGCAACTTCTCATGCTGTTCTGAACAAGGACCCCAGTTCAAGTGAGTTGATGTTTTTGTAAACTTTTACCACCTTTTTTGTAGTTTCTCTAGATAACTTACATGCTAGGCATTTGCGTTCATGTTATGAATTTGAGAGATGTGTATTTTGACATGCTGTGATAAATAATCTATTCCAATGTTAACATAAAAACGGTTGAGGTGTAATTCAGTTTCAATTTTTCTCTATAAATGTGCAGTACATCAAACTCACATCATACTCACAGGTGTGAGACTATTACCATCAGACTATTGTGAACAGTGTATGACGCATTGTGCATTTTTTACAATTATTTTGTCTCTCTTTTCTCTCTTCTTCTATTTGTGTATCCCAACAATTGGTATCAAGAACAAGGTTTGGAGGGGCTGAGGTTGCAAGAATAAGATGACTTCCATTACTACCAATCTTCCAATTCTCACAATGAAGAACTATGACAACAAGAAAATACAAACACTGAGTTGTTGTGATTGAAAAGAAAGATTGCAAGGCGTTGTTCATCTTGTATTAGAGTGTTGACATAACAAACTTTGAGAGGATTGCACAAGCAAAGACATCAAAGGAGGCCTGGAGATTCTTGAAAGGGTTCATGGAGGTGCCACGAAGACCATGAAAGTGAATCTTAAGATGTTACGACAACAATATGAACCTTTGTCAACAGAGAGTAACGTGACAAAGGCTAAGTATATTACCCATGTTCAGACGATGGTAAACACAATGAAGGATCTTGGAGAGAAGATGGTTGAGTTCTAGGTGATTGAGAAAATATGTGTGCTTTACTAACGAAGTTTGATCACATAATTGCTATAGAAGAATCAAAGAATCTTGGAAGAGTTGAGTCTTGAAGAGCTTCTGGGTTCTTTAGAGTATTGAACAAGGAGAAGAACCGAAGAATGAGGAAGCTCTTCAGGCACATACCAATCCAGAGGAAACTTTCAATATGAAAGGTAAGAACAAAGAAAAGTGGAGGAAAGAAGTGAACAAAAATAACGTGAAGGAGGATAGCAAGAAGTGAGTTGATTTTCAGCAAAAAAAGGGACGCAATTTTTGTAAAAAATGTGGAGTTTTATAATTGTAACAAAATGGGAATTGATGGAAACCAATTCCAAGGAGGGGATGAAGTCCAAATGGCTCGGGAAGAAAGGGATGACGATTCAGAACATGCGTTGTTAACGGTGACCACTACTCAACTAGAAGGACTTGAAAATTATTGATACAAGATGCTCAAGATATATGACAGGAAGGAAAGATTGATTCACAAGTCTTGATGGATCAACTGAGAGCAAGGTGAAGTTTGTTGGATGATCGTGCTTTAGTGGTAGAAGGGGTGGGAAAGATAGTGATTAAAACGAAGAATGGTGGCCAAGGTTGTATTACAACTGTTTTGTTTGTTCCTAGAATGAAGAGAAATTTATTAAGTCTTGTTCAATTACTTGAGAGAGGATAGACTTCAAGATTAGAAGATAAAATGCTTCGAGTGTATGATAAAAACACCATTTGGTTTTGAAATCACCTCTAACCAATAATCAAATTTCAATTTTGAATCGGTGTTGTAGATCACGAATGTTTTGCAGCTATGATATATAAAGAGGATTGACTTTGGCATTATCGTCTTGAGCATCTTAATTTTCGAGATATACGAAACTTGAAGATTAGAAACATGGTACAAGGTTTACCTCATATTTTCCCCCCAAAGAAGTTGGTAAAGAATGACCAAGCAGGCAAAAAATTCTTTTCAGCGATATGTTTTATCAAAAACAAAGGATAAGTTACAAGTGGTCTACTACATGTTTGTTGTCCTATCTAAACCGAGTGCTCGGAGGTTACAAGTATTTTGTTTCATCCATTGATGTTTTTTTAAAGAAATCATGGATTTACTTGAAAATTTGTGTATTTTCAAAGAAAGAGTGATGTTTTAGAAATCCTTAAGAAATTTAAAGACATTGTAGAACGAAGCAATGGCCAAATTTTCAATGTTTTGAGAACATATGAAGAAGGTGAATATACATCAAGTAACTCCTCCATAACATAATGGTACTGTAGATTGGAAGACTTGAACCATTATGAGCATGGTACGAAGTATGCTGAAGACTAAGAAGTTACCAAAATATTTGTCGGGGGAGGCTGTGTCAACTGCTATTTATATTTTGAATAGATGTCCATCTAAGAGATTAGAATAGGTTACTCCAAAAGAAGTTTGGTCCAACAACAAGCCAAATGTGAGTGAGAAATGATGTTGTGTTTGATGAGTTCAATCTCATTAACAAACAAATTGTTAGTGAGAAATGATGTTGTGTTTGATGAGTTCGGTGATTGGAGTTAGACGTCATATGAACAACATAGAGGGGTTGTTATTGAGTCTGAAGAGGCTGAGACTAATGAAGAACAAAATGTTGAATCAAGTAAAGCATAAAGTACATCTATTGCTTTAAAAACCTAGTAATAATATGTATATATGTGGATGATCTTTTTATTATAGAGAATCATGAAGGTGAGATTGATGCCATTAAGAGGGAGTTGATGAATGCATTTGAAATGACAAACCTCGAAAAGTTGTCATATTCTTTGGGTTTTGAATTCACAAGAGTAAAGGAAGGAATGGTGACAACAAAGGAGGTATGTGATGGAGATGTTAAAGAGATTCAATATGCTTAGTTGTAATTCAACAGCTACTCCAACTGAGACTATTTTAATACTAGAGAAAGAAGGAACTAATGAGCAAGTAGATGAACTGAGTATAAGAAAATTGTTGTTGTCTCTTTAAGGTATCTTTGTCATACACTACCTAATATAAAATTCGTTGTAGGAGTAATATAGACATACATGCAGAATCCTATACATGCAGAATCCCAAGGTATCTCATCTTCTAGTTGCCAAATGAATTCGCAGATACATGAAAGGAATTATGGCAAATGATATTCTGTTTCCACAAAACACTACTTCAACTCCGAGAATTAAAGTTGTTCGATTCACATATGCAGATTGAGGAGGTGATAAGGATGATCGTAAGAGTACTGAAGGTTTTGTGTTCATTTTAAAGGGAGCCTCGACCTCTTGGAGCTCGAAGAAGGAACAAGTGGTTGCGCTGTCTACACGTGAAGCAAAGTACATAGTTGTTGCTATGCTGCATGGCTAGAACAATTGTGGATGGAGTTGAAGCTAAAGCATGATGTAGGAATGAAGTTGATCATTAACAAGTCTATAATAAATTTATCAAAGAATCCTTTAACTCATGGTAGGAGTAAGCATATTGTTCACTATTTGAGAGATCAAGTGAATGAAGGAAAACTGGATTTGATATGTTGCAACACTCATCATCAAGTTACAAATGTTTTCACCAAATCCACGAGGGCTGAAAGATTTAAATTTGAGAGATAAATTGAATGTTTTCAATGTTGAGAAACTGAATTAAGGAGTGATGAGTTGTATTTCAGTTCCAATTTTTCTCTATAAATGTACAGTACATCAAACTCACAAGTGTGAGACTATTGCCGTCAAACTATTGTGAAAAGTGTATTTTTCACAATTACTTTGTCTCTGTTTTCTGTGTGTGTGCATCCCAACAAAAACTTCAGTTTCTATGGTTATTATATGCTTTCTTTTTCTTTCTTTATTATTATTTAAGACTATGTTTCCAGTTACACTTGAATAAATTATGGACAACTTTGATCTTGTAGTGGATTCAGTTTCCTCCTTTGAAGCCTCCGTTACTGACAAGATTCCAGCCAGTCCACTGCGGGTGCCCGCTAGTCCATCAAGATTCTCAATGAATCCAAAACTCAGTAGACTTCAATCATTGCATCTCGATTTGAACCAAGTTACAAGAGCTACTAATAACTTCTCAGAAACATTGCAAATAGGAGAAGGGGGTTTTGGAACTGTCTACAAGGCCAAGTTGGAAGATGGTCTGGTCGTGGCTGTAAAACGTGCAAAAAAGGTAAGTAGCGCTGAGTATGTAGTTTAAAAGTCTGCACCTAATCTTAGAATGCTCAAGTTCTGGATTCTGTTTTGTTACAAAATTATGCATCAAATTTTATTATGAAATGCTTTGACTGTCATATACCACTGAAATGGTAGAAGTACTTACTTTCTCCGTGCTCTGATATGGCTAAATCGTATAGGAACATTTTGATAGTTTGAGAGCAGAATTCAGCAGTGAAGTTCAACTTCTGGCCAAAATTGATCACCGAAACCTGGTGAAGCTACTAGGTTATATTGACAAAGGAAATGAACGCCTCCTTATTACAGAATTTGTGCCAAATGGTACCCTTAGAGAACATTTGGATGGTAAGACTATGCACTGTTATCTGCCAACGTCTGTCTTTGAATATTGAATCTAATACAGAATATCATGTTATACTATTTGCAGGCATGCGTGGAAAAGCACTAGACTTCAATCAGCGCCTTGAAATTGCAATTGATGTTGCTCATGGCTTGACCTATCTACATCTGTATGCAGGTAGTGATTACTGTAGTACGTATATTTTGTTCTCCAACATTTTCTTTTTCCTACAAACCAACTGCAAGATTGTTCTTCACGACATCTTACACAACTATAGTATAAATAGATGCTTTGAAATCTTGAGTTTATGGAAAAATGCCTTAAGTAGGGTTTCATGTGTTGTTTGTTTATTGAAACAGCATTGACACGACATTACACTCTAGTAATGATCACCGAGTATGTTTCCAACGTATTACAGTGCAATCAATCTTATATTAGTGGCATATCTAGTTAGAGGTGGGGAAATTTAATAGCCTTATATTAACCGTTATGATTGAGATTCATTCATCATTCTCACTTCATAGTCTTCCTCTCTCTCTCAGTTTTTCACTTGTGTTAATTCTAGTATGTTCAAGCTGCATGCTTACCATAGTCTAATAATATTTAATATTTATACATATGCCTATTGAATCTTGATGCGTAGCCTTTGTGATGTCTTGGAACAGAAAAGCAAATTATCCATCGAGACGTGAAATCATCCAACATTCTTCTGACAGAAAGCATGCGAGCTAAAGTTGCTGATTTTGGATTTGCAAAGCTAGGGCCTGTAAACACTGACGAGACACACATTTCTACCAAAGTGAAGGGAACAGTTGGTTATTTGGATCCTGAGTATATGAAAACATACCAACTCACTCCCAGGAGTGACGTTTATTCGTTTGGAATTTTGCTTTTAGAAATCGTGTCTGGCCGCCGTCCCGTGGAGTTGAAGAAAACTGTTGAAGAGCGTGTTACACTTAGATGGGTAAGCTCATACTTTGTTTTCATGCATTGTCATCACAAAAGAATTACTTTGTGAATCTATTAAAAATTGTTAGTTTAGGTATAAAATGTGTTTGATCTTTATGCAGGCCTTCAGGAAGTACAACGAAGGAAGTGTAGTGGAACTGGTGGATCCTTTAATGGAAGAAGCAGTAAACACAGGTGTTCTGATGAAGATGTTTGATTTGGCATTTCAATGTGCCGCACCCATTCGAGCAGATAGACCTGACATGAAATCGGTGAGCGAGCAATTGTGGGCAATAAGGGCAGATTACCTCAAGAGTGCAAGGAGAAAATAAGTAGTGCTTTTTCATGATGATGATATAGTGAAGTTGGTCTTTATCTCTTTTTTCTCTAAGAATTTTCTTTTTTTATCAATCCTACCTAAGTATGGATAAAGAAATGATGTGATGTCATTTGAATCTTTCTCGGTGACTTTGCCTAATGAGTCATTATTGTGAAGTGTGAACATTACTTAGGAAGTGGCAACCAAATGCAACTGGCTCAGAAAGCAAGACCTGAATAAACATACTTCCACAAAAGAAAATATAGGGCGAGGAACTTCCTTTTCTTGCCACTGAAGTATTTGTCTGTGTAGAGTTGACAGTGGATTTTGTAAAATATGAACTTGTTCTTAAAGGATGGAACATATATTGTGTTACTTTTTATGTCCTAGTGAAAATCGGCTTCAAAAATGGGCGAGTTCCAGAACTTAGTTCAACACAACGAAATTTTACTACTTCTGAAATTTTACTCCTAAACATATCCATTGAAAAACTGAATAAACTACTATTTATGACTGCGAGGAGAAGCACCTTCAGACAATCACGATTAAATTATTAAGACAATATAATGAAGTTAAAGTAAAACGAAATCCCTTGATGAAAGGCTATTAATTACTGTCTTAAGCAGCTTCATGCAATTGACAATACACAATTTTATGGCAGGCAATTATATATCACAAATTATGTACAAAGTGCAACAATGAGCAATAGTTGAAAAAAGGGCTCACTGAATCATACAATTATTATTTTGCAATATGACTCAGCTCTGTATTCCATGGAGATGGAAAAAAAAAACTATTACTAGTAATCTGGTCTCATGAATAAGAATTGTTTCTGCAACATAAGAATAATTGAGCTGGGAAGCCTTAGTCAGATGCCCTAAAGCTTAAGCAAGAATATGTGAGCGTTGCTCTTTGACCAAATTTGTGTTCCCTAGACAAGGGTGCTAAAATCTTAGTATTTTCCCTGCCTTTCTTACCAGAAAGGGATGCAAACCCAAAATATGTTCCGGAATGAAGTCGTGCCGTGTGAGTATACCAACCACAGGTGATCTCTGCAGTTAGCATGCACAAAACTTGGATGAGTGAACATTAGAGAACAGTAATAATGAAGTGGTGACACAATTAACTTTCTTGATCAAAATTAACAAGGCATGAGAATTTTACTTACACTAGAAATCTTGGGTATCACAAGCAAATGCCTTAAACCAAGCGCCCGAAAAAGTGTAAGGGCCTTTCCCAGTGACATTGTCTCCACAACAGTATAAGGAGAAGTGTTAGTAAATGGATGTAGATCTATGAACATGTCCATCTCTTCCTCCAACAACTCTATATCCTCTATCTTTAGACGAACCTTGCTTGAACCCTTCTTTGCAAAATCATTGGCTGCAAAATTATCAAAGACGGCTCCACTGGTTGCCGAAGGCGAGGAAATGAAAGCTTTCTTCTTCAGCAATGTGAGAAGATGGTCGCGGAGGATTATGCCAAATAACACCGGAGCTTCCGACATAGGAGGCTCGTCAATAACAGGAAACCCGTTATGTCCTGTACTTTTGAGAATAAACACGATGTTACGAACCTTTTCGATGCCATTAAATGTCTGCAGTGGACCTGTTACTACATCACCTACTGTTAGCTGCCTCATATAAGGTTCAGCATGAGTTTCTAAATATGGCAAACCTTTGGCTTTCATTATAATGTCATATATATTTGCGTTGAAAGCATCTGCGACAGTCTTAGATATGAATAACACCATCATGATTAAGGGTAGCAACAAGAGGTTGTTGGTGAGTTCTAGAATAATTACACACAGAGAAACTGTCGTCCTCATGGATCCACCAAGAAAAGAAGCAGCACCGAGTACAGCATAAAGACCATGGTTAAGATTCGAGTTTTTGCCAAGCAGCATTCCAACAATGCGTCCATAAGAAGCACCAGTAACAATAACTGGCACAAAAAGACCAGCGGGAGCAACAACTCCATAGCTGAAGATACTTAACAGAAAACATGTAACAAAAAAGATTAGCATTGATGTAACCTCAAACTCATCATCGGTGTTCTTGCTAAATAGATTTCTAATAGCATCATCGTTTGTGTTGAAAATGAGGCTTGCAAGATCATTGTAATGATTAGGAGCGCACTGGAACTTCTTGTAGATACCAGACCGGCCGATTGTAGGACACGGTTCAGTCGGATTAGGTGGACAAGGTCGGCAAGATGTAAACCATGGCAAACCAAAAAGAAGGCAGGATGTACAAACGGAGATCACACAAGCAAGCAAAATTTTAAAAATGGTTCCTTTCCTGCAAAAGTAAATGATGGAAAGAATGAGCTTTGTATAATGTACCGTAAAATGTTAGGAGAAATTCAAATTGCTGAATGCACTTAAGGCTAAAAGATAGCTCACTCATTGATAAAATTGTATATCCGAAGAACTTTGCTCAGCAGCAAATTAAATAAGCTTCCAAGTAACCCCCCTATAACACCAAGAATAAACACTGGAGGAACATCCACCAAATGATATGAAATACTCGCTGAATAAACATCAAACATTATCAGTCCCCCTTTACCAAATAGCCCACATTTACCACTTAAACATAGGTCAATCATGGCACGGAGCAATATTGCAACTATTGCAGCTGTGAAGAAAGCTCTCCACAGAAGGGCACTTCTCCACCTGTAGAACAGAAATCAAACATTTACTAAGGGAACAAATAGACTTATGGAGTTTAAGATTGATAAGATAAAACATAACAATTCATCCACAGTAACTAAAGGAAAACCAATTCTAAAAAACAATAAGAGAAGACATTTATAAGAAGACAACTATGGGGAAACTGGGAGAGAATGAAAAGAAGCCAGTGCAATTGTCATCTGAAAGCTGAAGGACCTCAACCAGCCCTTGTAAAGAAACACATAGATCCGAGCCTGAGGACAATTAATCAGCAGCCTAACAATATATGCCTAACAAACCACCCAAACCCAATGAAAGTTATGCTTGATAAGAAAAAAGAGCTATTATAGTTTTAGAGGAGTTTGATTTAACATGTCTGTAAACAAAATGGTGCAGAATAAAATTATATTGGATCAAGTTTGGCCACAATATGCAGCTGAAAACATACAAGAAATAACATAATTCAAGACACATTTTTTGTCACTAAAAATAAAGGTAAGGAGGAAATAAACATCATTGACAAAAACCATTCATAAGAAAAAGTATGATTCCAATTCTCAAGAAAAAATCATGAAAAATTGAGAGTTTATAGGAGAAAAAATTTAATGTGTATAGATAGGCAAACAAACCAAGATGCCATCTCTTCTAGAGCAAACAACACACCACCAACAGGGGAGCGGAAAGCAGCAGCCATTCCAGCCGCTGATCCACATGTTATTAGATCTCTCCGATCACGGTCATTCTTAAAAAACTGTAACCATTTCCACGATAACCCATATCTCTTTGACCCACCCTGACCTACTAATGCTGCTACACATGCACCTGTATGCACCATAGGCCCTGCCTTCCCAATAAGAAGTGATGAAGAAACTGCTGTAATGCTTCCAATAATCTGTAGAAAGAACCAACATGAAAGTAAATATCTTCTCAGGGAAAACAAGAATTCCGGTTTGAGGATGAATTTAATAAAGGCATCCAGAGTACTTGTTAATTAAGAGACAGTGTTACCCATATCATGAAACAACATGATGTTGGAGAAACATAAAAATTTAATATTAGTTTCAGAATCCTATCACAACAAGTGCTCCATCAATTAAGGGAGGAAAATAAAAGAGAGAATATAGAAAGCACCATAGATGGTGGATAGGGGACAAAAATGATGGGTAATATGGCTAAAAATGTACTTGGAAAGATCATTTGCACACCACAAAAGTTGCATAAATTTTTCATCACTTCACAGCTCTTAACAACTTAGTAGTGTATGTTAAAAATTTTTGAAATGTGTTACTCAACTAACATTATCCAGAGATAAACAAAAGGTTATGTAAACAAAAATTAACAATATAGAATGGAAAGTTACTGACTACAGGAAAATGTTACAATATTTACACCACTTTGTGAAGTGCCAATAGCAATTTCAATGAATGATAATAGGAAAGGGAAGTGGCTTCCGTTTTGCACTTACAAGTGACTTCAACCATGGGTCCACCTGGCACCTAGAACTTTTAAAGTCCCCTGTTCCAAGAAAAATACTAGCAATATGCTTCTCAAAACACTCTTAAACTATTGGTTGGAATTTAATAAAACCTACTTCATTAATAATTGTGTTTTAGAAAATGTGTTGCTATTGTTTTCCTCTATAATTTAACTACATTTGCATGCAAACATAGGTCAAAGAAGAACATCAAAATCATATGAAATATGATCATCATAGGGACCAAGATCACATTATTGTACAGACAAAGCACTAAATAAGTGTCGTGTTAGTTCATAGTATACCTTAACAAAAAGAGTTTGCACAGTAAATATTCCAGGTGCATCCACCCCATTTAGGTAAGCCTTCACCTCAGGTATACCCGAACCTGTGGCCGCAGGTGCTATCAAAGCCGTAATTAAGGAGGCAAAAAGCGTGAGACCCAAATTAGAAACAAAAAATATGAAGAAGGCCAACTGAAACCTGCGAGAAATTCCAAGCTTCCAAAAGTCAGCCAATCCATGAAAATAAACTATAAATCGTCAGAGAGACAAATAAAACAAAAGAATGTAAAACATTGTTACCTCTTCTCCAACATCATATTAGAGGTGACCACAAACTTGATGCCAGCGAGATTCTCCACCGCGAGATTGTTGCAGAAGCCAATAAGGCTAACGATCACGCCAACGATAAGGCACAAGAGCCACTTCATAAAAATGTACTGAAATATCTGAGTCTTCCCTCTGCTCCTCCAATCCTGCTTGAAGAACTCGTTCTCAAAAATTCTGCATACCCAAAACAGAAAGAGCGAGACTTGAGAGGTGGGTCACGGAAAAGATTTTACCTTTGGACAAAAGCGCCACACCCAGATGAAAAAAAAATGAGAAAAAACTTACTCATAATCGAGACTCTCAATTGGGCTGACATTGACGCCGACAATAGCAACCTGCGATGTTGAGTTGACAATGGATCTCTGTGAAGAAGACAGTAGAGCTTGACGAAGGAGAGGTTCAGAATCTCCATATCCATTCCTGAGGTGGTTTGTTGACATGGCAGAAAGTTGGTGAGAAGTTAAGAGTGTTAAATTTGGAGAGTGAAGTGTGAAGCATGCGAGTTTGACTGAAACAAGCCTAAAGAAAATGGAAGAAAGACTCAACTAACCAGTGTGCAAGGGTAAGAATAGAGGCTGGAATACAAGTATGGCAACTTGTTCAGGGAAGAAGAAAAAAAAAATATAAAAAATGTAATTTGTTTTTTCTTTTTCATTCACATATAATACCTCCAAAAGGGAAATTTCTCCTCCGGAAATAAAGGTTAAATAAGGAAATTTCCCTTCACAAATTCTGACGTGGCATGGTTTGAGGTCGTTAATGGTGTTGTGGAGAAGGCTTAAGATGGGAAGAGATGTTAATATGATATACTCTTTGATATTCTTTTATGGTTAAATTACTATAAATGATTCAAAATTTAAGAGTTTTATATTATTTTATTGTCACTTCCTCCTATTTTGTTATAATTTTAGAAAACTATAAAATGTCTATCAAAAGGATTATATTTGTTAATCCTCCTATAAGGTAAATTTATATATGTACTTCAACTTTTCTTCTCAAAAAGATATTGAATTTAATTGGTTTAACATGCCATACAGTATATTTATTTATTTATTTATTAGGAGGAAGTTTGAGTAATTTTGAATAAGTTCTTTTTTCTAATGTAAAAATATATAATATTATTTTTCCTATATATAGACCGAGTTTGTTTTTAGATTTTATTTTTTAATATTAACAGACATCAAAAATATATGAAAGAATAATTTTTTTTGTTTATTTGAATTTTTTTAATTGGTAAAAAAAATTACTTAATGTTTTAAAATCAAATCAAGATTTCATTTATATTAATTAACTGAATGACAGTTATTAAATCCTATACCTTCACTTTCACAGATTACGTTAGTGAATATTATTGCTGAGTAATTGGACAAGAATGACCTAATGAAGTTTTAAATTGAAGAAACAATATTAAGTTACTTAACCAATAAATGCACCAAGAAAACTAATTTAACTTATATCCATTTATTAGTGTAATATATTAATATTATTTACCTTGAAAATATATTGGAAATATATTTTGTAACATATATGTTGAGTTAATAAGTGTTAATTAAGATATAACCTTGTTTTGTAAATTTGGTATTTGTTATCAATATACAATCTGAGGTTAACAAATTGTTGTTAAAATGGGAAATTTTATATAATATGAAATAAATAGGTATAATATGAATGTGTGCTAAAAATAGGTGGGTGATTTTTTAAAAACTATGAAAAGCAAGTTATGTGATATGAAAATATATTGTTTATTTACAACTTATAATAATATACAACCCTATTCTGTATATATTCTATGTTTTAATTTTATCTTTAATTATATTTCAAAATTTAAATACTTTGAATTTTGAAATTATGTTTCTTATTTTTCTCTTTTATATAAATCGGTAATATGTATTACTTCTTTAACATTGTGCTAATCCATATTATAAACTGAATATCAAATATAAAAAACAATATATATATATATATATATATATAATTAATAAATGGATTCATTTATTTATTTAATGATAACATTTTTTCTAATTTTATTCTCCTAATAAATATTTTTTTAAAATTATATAATGACTTATAATACTTTTCAGTTTTAATATTTTAATAAATATTTATTCATGATAAAAAATTATAAAAAATTTTATTTTTATAAGAATTTTTGTTGTAGTAAAAAAGAAGTGGACACATTTGCACATAAATATATGTAATTATATTTCAACTTATTTAAATAAGATAGTATTTGGTAAAAAATATGTATATTATCTTTGTTTCCACTAATTTTTATTATGTGAATTTTATAATGCCACCTAAATTCAAAATAGAAATTCACTCTAAAATTAGTTAAGTGAATACTTAATTTAGTGTTATAAATCCCATCAGAGTTAATTTGTTTCTTTCAAAATATCAATTTTATTTACACATACTTACATAAACATTTTACCAGGTAATTAATTTTGTCATGTAGATTTGTTAAAATAACGATAGTTAATTTGAAGTAGTCACTGCAAGATATCATATAAAAGCACGTGATGTGTTGTGAATAATCCAAACTTTAGTTGTCCTTCTCCTGTTCAATCCAATGAGGTAAGCAGAATGAATGCGAGACATCCTTAAAAGAAAACGAATTGGAATAAAGTTGACATTATTATTAGAATTTGAAATTATTCTTTTGAATCAATTCTAGTTTTAATGGTCAATTGCTTGTGTAACAGAAAAAGTTTGCTGATGAAATGCCTTTATAATAAAAATAAAATTATAATATTTTAAAAATAAGTGAATGCAAAAAATTGTTTTGAATTATAGACTAAATTGATATATTATTGAATTTTGTAATGGTGATTAAGATTTTAAATTGAGAATAAAAAATTGAATTCATTTCAAATATAATTACGATCGAAATTTGGTTTGGTGGTTTTAAAGTTAAAGAGGTACATGTAATTATTAAGAGTGAAGGATTAATTTAAAGTTTTTCAGATAGATCGAATGATTATTTTATTGTAAGATATCGATAAATAATATAGGTGTGACTATTATTTGCTTTAAATAGAAGTTGAAGTGATAACATGGTCAAGTATGCTTAGAAATGAGAGAGAGTGATGTCACATTTATCTTTTATCTTCTACATTTTTTTATCATAACTTAAGTATTGTAGTTAGTTTATTTTTAAAATTTTTAAAATCTCTTGAGCATGATTGTAGTTGGAGTAAATATTGACAGAATTAATATAAAATAACATAAATAAACTGAAGCTATTTAACATTCACAACCTGACTTACATTAAAATGTTCAATATGGTAGCATAATTGAAATTTGTATGACACAGGAACATTGTTGCTGAGTATCATAATCTTTTAAAAGTTTTGGTGCAAATAACCTATATAGTTGTGTAAAAAAATCAACCCTACAACAAGGGTTACTCGTTAAATGAGATTTCGTGAAGATAAGGATTAATATTTTGTTATGTATTAAGTTGTCTTATAAATTATATAAACAATTTAAATGTTAGGTTAAAATATTATTAATATTTTATGATATTGAATTAAAATGATTATATTAATTTATTTTTAAAAATTAAAAATTAAAATGTATTAAAATTTAAGACAGACTCAGATTTCACTTTTACATAAATTGTATAAGTTTAGAGACTACAATATACATATACTTAACCTATTCTTTAAAATTACAATTTTATTTAACAAGTAATATATTTAAGTGATAAAACTTGAATCCATTAATAATTTTACAAAAAAGCATAAAGAAACTTATTCTTTTGTTAACACCATATTTTTTTACTCAACTTTATTAAATAAAGATGGGAGAGGGACTTAATTTTTTCAAATTCTCTAATTTTAGTTACATTTTGTAGTCAGCATTTTTTCTTCTCGAGTTTTGACGAAATCATAGAAAAGATCTAACTCTTCTAATAATATTAATTCATAGTTGAATGTAAGTTTATTTGAATACAAAAAACACACACACAAGCTATTAATTTCCTTTACAACTTGAAAACATATCTTTGGAGAAGTTTTTTTTTTTATTCTTTTATATCGTTTATTTTAATTAGCCAAATCCTTCATGTTATTTATTGTTAGCATAGGTACATGGTTTAATTTCATTTAATTGTGATTTTTAGTGTTACTTTATATATGTATATATATACACGCCTCTTATAATTAATATATATATATATATATATATATATATATATATATATATATAATACATTTTTTTTTTATACCCAAATAATTATGAAAGATATATATATGAAGAAGAAGATTATCTCGTATTAATTGTGTATAAAATATTACAAAAGATGTGTTATATATATACAAAACTAATCTTACAAGTCACAAGTAAATAAGTCTAAAACAGAATTTATGCTACAATTTATAAAAAAAATAAAACATGTAACCATTATAAACCAATGTTACTTAACTATAACAAGTAAAAAAAGTTATAAATTAAAAATTATTTATATTAATAATATTAAACTATTATACTTCTCAATAACATCACACTAATTTAATATCATTAACCTATTGTTTTAATATTGGTGCAATTATTGTACAAAATCTAGTTTTGCAAAAGGATTGTCTTTAAAATTGATTTGTTTTCTCATGCGTAAATTTAATTTATTATTTTTGTTATATTGCGTGTTAATTGAAACATTCATTTAAATACTTACTGTTATTATTAATGGTGAATAAAAACAGATTCAATTTTTTAAAAAAAAAACATGTGTTTTATATTTCTTACTAAAGTGGGAAAAAGAAAACAATATATGCATCACATTACAAATTGTCTCAGGTAAAAACAATGTCTTTAATGTCACATGAATAATATGGGATTCTTTTGTGCTTTTTGTTGTCCCACCTTCTTTGATATTAATGGATATGTGGTTCACAATATTTACGAGCATGAACAAAGACGCAATTACACTGAATAAATAAACACTTTTTGTTTTTAATTTTTCCATTTTTAATTAATTTATAAAAAATTAAATCAAATTACAATTGGGAGCTTATGATCCATACAAATTTGAATCATATCATATCACTTTCTGCTTCTTCAAGTTCGACTCACATGGTGTCTTGATGCTCCTAATATGTGTTCATGTCAGTAACATGTCAAAAGTTTGAAACATCGTACACTTCGCTTCATAAGTTTTTCCCAAATGAAATGCTCACATTTACTTAACCATAGATGATGTCACATCGAGATATTATTTTTCCAACTCGATATTCTTCAGATTTTGGACTAATGCTCGAGTCATAGGAATAGGAATATGAGGTGATAAGATTGCAATTTTTTTACGGTAATAAAAGTTATAATGTACTACTTTTTAATAAAGTTGAATAAATAATAACAATTACAATAATTAAAATTTAAAAATTGTATTCAAGTTTAAATATATTTTAAATATGGATAAAAATTTATAATAAACTATTTTATTATATTAAATAAATTATCTTAAACAATTTCAAAAATAAGATTATACTTACAAAAAATAATTTTAGAAAAAATTTGTTACGCTGTACATAATCAAGGGAATAAGACATAGAAGAAGAAAACAATACCTATTTCAAAACCATCAAAATAGTTTTAAGAGTGAGTTGAATAGAATTATAAATAACTTATTTCCATTTTATTGAAAAGTAAGAGTCATATGATACAAAACATTGTTGAGTATTTGACTTTCTTTTTACGTAAAAAGAACGTAAAAAATAAAAAAGAAAATATATGAATAAGAAGATTATATAGTATTAATTGTGTATAAAATATTATGAAAGATGTATTATATATATATATATATATATATATATATATATATATAATTAATTAATTAATTAATTTTAAAAATTAGAAATAAATGAATTTAAAATATGTGTCTATATTAACATATTTTGTCAAAATAAAAATTAAAAATATAAAACAAAACACGATCGGTAAATATACATGCAATTTATAAGAGTGAAAGAAAGTGTTTTGATGTGTAATTCGGTAAACAAATTAACTTAAAATTACTGGTAAAAGTATATATAATATTTTTATTACTTTTTTAATTTATAAAAGTACAAATATTTTTAAAAAAATTATTTTATTTAAACTAATATACTGTGGTACAAATTATTCAAATTTTTTTGTTTAAAGAAATTAATTATATTTGTATAAACATTTTACTGTATAATTTTTTTAAAATTATATGTTAGAATTAAATTTAATTTATGCTTGAAATTTAAAAATAAGTTTTAAATACTCTTATTTGGAAATTATAAAAAATAAACCCACTAGATATATTTTAAATGGATAATAAATCTGATAACAGAATGATTTTTTCAAAACTAGATAAGTAAGAAATGAGACTTCACACCTCGGGTAGTGTGCCTGTCCAAGGGTATCCATACATTGTCATCCTAGTGCATGTACCGTAGTTGATTGTGATTATTAGATTCAGAAGGTACAAGATTTTATGGCATTGTTTCTCCTTGGATTTCTTTTTTTATTACTTTAGAGTTTGTTTGGTGAACAAATATGGATGTACTATGATAAATAATCAAAGAAAAGAGAGGTCAAACAAAAACAAATAAATATTAAAATAAAATAATCCGTATTTTACTTTAATTATATATATATAATATTATACAAATTTATAAATAAAAATATATTAAATTATATACGTTTTTGTATAAAACATGATATATTTTAATATACATTTTTGTTGGGTTTATATATAATTTTTTTTATGGTTATAGTTATTTGAGTGATTGTGGTTTTGGATATATACATATATATATATATATATATATATATATATATATATATATGTGTCTCATATAAAATATTTGACATCACTATTTTTTTATATGATATATTTTTCTTTATGTGTATGGTAGCCCTTTTTTGGTATAGTTATGTGTTCATTCACTCCGAACCATCGGCTCTGATACCATTATTGGATTTATATATATTTTGAAGTGAAGTATTTTGGAGAGAATTTGGGAGAATATGATTAGAGTATGTCATGTGTAATGTAATATGGCTTGTATTTTTGAAACATGCCTATATTTAACTGCAACTATAGGTCTGTCTCTAAATTTGTTGCAGTCATATTTCTGCGGAAAAACAAACACATAACATGTTGTGTGTACAAATTTTCTATTGAAAATTGTAAAAAAAGGATAAACACGATAATTTTTTGAAAGTACCGTATAATATTGGTATTCTATATCTATATAGATATGAATAAGATACTCGATTAGATAATATATGTGTAACAGATCAAATTGATATTCTAGGATTTACATATAGTGAAAGTTGCTGTTATAATTAGAATGAACAAAGTTAAAAAAAGAAGAAGTAATATTGAAAAAGTTATAATTAGAATGAACAAAGTTAAAAAAAGAACAAAGTTAAAAAAGTTTTATTTTCTGATCTCACTAAGAAAAAAACCAATTTATATTAAAATATTCAAGAATAATTCATAAAAGAATAGTTCACGGTTCATGTGTATGATGATCCCTTTTTGTTATAGTTATGCGTTCAGTCATTTTAAACCATCAACTCTGATACCACTGTTGGATTTAT